>OGJS01000858.1_pt1 | contig 15897 bp, 16 predicted proteins | sample 1572241 | NCBI WGS metagenome assembly OGJS01 (sample SAMEA2582145, study PRJEB24529) | metagenome | biome: Human gut stool | place: China | collected 2011 | reverse complement strand
TGAAATACTATAAAACAGAACCAACGGGAACGCAGGATCCGGCAGAACAGGGAAAGACACCAGAACGAACGTGGATTTTTAGAACTAATGAAAATGGATTTTGTTATTATGAAGAAAAGTATAAGGTTTCGGGGGATGAACTTTATTTATCACCAACAAAAAATCCATCTATCCCGTTGGGAATTGTAACGATACAGGAAACGAAAGCGCCAGAGGGATATTTATTGAATCCAGAAGTGTATGTGGTTCCAATTACCAGCGCAAATAATGGAAGTGAGTTTGTAGAAACTTATAATGAACCCAAAATTCCAGAAACCTTGCTGACACTGGATATCGTAAAAGTCTTAAAAGGAAAAGATACGCCGATTTCAGGCGTGGTATTTACTCATACAGACTCCAAAGGAAACCAGGAGGAAGTGACAACGGATGAAAAGGGAAAGGCAGTACTGAAAGGCCTAACCCGTGGTATTCATACCATTCAGGAAAAAAGTGTACCGGATGGGTATACCAAAAATCCAGGGGTCTTGAAGTTTTCGGTGGACGAAAATAACAAGATCACGTTGCTGGAAAATACGGCAACGGATAAAACCGGAACCATGAAATTTACGGTTCGTGAGGATGGAACGGCACAGCTTCACGTAGAGGACGTCCTGGCACCGTATGAACTGGTGATCCACAAGGTGAATGACCATGCAAAGGTATTGGAAGGGGCAGAATTTACCCTCTATAAAGACGAGGAGTGCAAGCAGGAATTGCAGAAAGCGACCAGTGGAAAAGATGGAATCCTGCGGTTTCAAGATCTGGAAGTGGAAACGAAGTATTATCTGAAAGAGACCAAAGCACCGGAGGGTTACCGGATCCCGGTGAATTCGGACGGCACGGATATCGTGTATGAAATCTACACCAAAAGTGATCCGCAAAAAGATCTCTTTGAATACTATGTGAATGGAAAGAAGTATACGGATACAACCGGGGATTTTGCCATTACCGGAACGAAAGCAGAACGGGAAGTGCATCTAAAAGTAGTAAATTTTGTGGGAATGCAGATGCCGGAAACCGGAAGCCCTTGGACATTGGGAATCGTTTTGGTGGGAATCGGCTGTCTGATAGTGGCAGGATACTTTATGAAGAGAAAGGGGAAACAGGAAGATGAAGAGAAATAAAGTGTGGATGTTCGCAACACTCTTAGCATTGGGTGGAATCAGTGTAAGTACCGTAGGGGCTCCGCTGTTGACAGTACAGGCTGCAGAAGAAGCAACCGTGGCAGCAAAGGAATATAACACCCAGGGCGGAATTGCCAACATGGGAAGCGGCACGGCAAACATTACCATCAAGGGAAATGCAGGCCAGACGCTGGTAGGGAAGAAATTCCATGTGTACAAGCTGTTCCTGGCGCAGAATGCACAGGGCATGGAATCCATCAATTACACCTTCAATCCAGCCTACGAACAGGCATTAAAGAATGTGGCAGCAAAGGCACTGTCTGTTCCAGTGGATGATGTGACAGAATATATGGTAATCGATTACATCCAGTCTCTGAACTCCTACAAAGTGGAAGGAGCGCAGACGGAACAGGAACTGGAAGGACGCTACAGCAAGTTTCGGTATTTCGTAGAGGATTTACGAGATGAAATCGAAAAACAGGGTGTGCAGTCCGAGGTGGTAAATGTAAAGGATGTAAAAGCTGACAATTCTGTCCAGCTGACAGGCTTAGCGTTCGGCTATTATCTGGTGGATGAAATTACGGATGTGGAAGGGACACACTCTGCAGGATCTCTTTGTATGGTGAGTACAGCAAACCCAACGGCAGAAATGCAGATCAAATCCGATTATCCAAGTGTGATCAAAAAAATCCAGGAGGATGATCTGCCCCAGAACATTCCGGATAAAAACGGCTGGAATGACATTGGGGACTATGAGATCGGTCAGACCGTTCCTTACAAATACGAGTCCAACATTCCAAACATGAACGGATACAAGACCTATTACTACGCATGGCATGACAAGATGGACAAAGCCCTGACATTCCAGCCGGAAAGTGTGAAGATCACCATTTCCGATGAAAAGGGGAAAAGCTACACTTTGAAAAAAGGGGAATTTACTGTGAACACCAATTCAGGAGGGGAAGATACTTTCCAGGTGGTTGTCCAGGATATCAAAGCAATCGTGGACAGACAGTTCCCGAATTTTAATGCGAAACAGGAAAATACCTATGGACAGAAAGTGACGCTGACTTACGAGGCAACGTTGAATGATCTGGCGGCCAACGATACGGGACGTCCAGGATTCGAAAATGACGTGCGTCTGGAATTCTCCAACGATGCAGATTCCAACGGAGACGGGAAAACAGGATTTACCCCATGGGATACGGTCGTCTGCTTCACCTATCGGATTGACATTGTGAAAACCAATGACCATGACAAGGTGCTGCAGGGTGCACATTTCCGGTTATACAGTGACAAAGACTGTAAAAACGAAGTCTACGTGAAACAGGGGGATACAGGCTATCATGTGATCAACCGGGATTCTGCCGGAGGTACGGATCACACAGGTGGCAGCCAACCACAGGATGCGGTGGAGATGGTATCCGGAGCGGATGGACAGGTGATCCTCATCGGTCTGGATCAGGGAACGTATTGGCTGAAAGAGACCAAAGCCCCGGACGGATACCGGTTGTTAAAAGACCCCATCGAGATCAAGATCATCCCAACCTATACGGATGACCGAAACAATTACATCAAGGGTCAGGGAGCCACTGCAGAAACCTTGAAGGAGCTGCAGGCAACGGCACATATCAAGAGCTTCTATGACGGGGCAACGGAAGAAAATGACCTGCAGCTGGAAACCGATCCGGAACAGGGAAATGCGAACCTGACCGTTGTCAACAAAGTGGGAAGCAAACTTCCGGTTACCGGTACTCCGGCAATGGCAATCCTCCTGGTAACAGGAGCCGGGCTGATGGCAGTGGCAGTTACAAAAGCAAGAAAGAAGGAATAAGGAATGCGGAAACGATGGGGAATCTGGGTGTTATTCGTCCTTGGATTCCTTTGTTGCTGTCTGCCCCTTCTGGCACATCTGTACAGTCAGAAAGAGCAGGAAAAGGTGATTGCAACCTATCAGAAGACCATCCGGGAACAGAAACGGGATGTAAAAGAACTACGGAAACAGGCAGAACATTACAACAGCATCCTCTACCAGACCAATGGGGCAGCCTTATCTGGGGAGGATGCACTTCTTTTGGGGGATGCGTCTTACGCATCCCTGCTAGATACGACCGGGACAGGGGTCATGGGAAGTCTGGATATCCCAAAAATCGGAGTGGAACTTCCAATCTATCATGGAACGAGTGAAGAAGTATTATCGAAAGGGATCGGGCATCTGCAGGGAAGCAGCCTTCCGGTGGGAGGGGAATCTACCCATAGCATTTTAACCGGACACCGGGGACTTCCCCAGTCGAAGCTTTTGACCCGATTGGATGAGATGGAAAAGGGGGATTATTTCTTTTTCCACGTCTTAAATGAAACCCTGGCCTATCAGGTGACGGAGATCCAGGTGGTAAAGCCCGAAGAAGTCTCTATATTAAAGATCCAGGAAGGGCAGGATCTGGCATCGATCATTACCTGTACCCCTTACGGGTTAAACACACACCGCCTGATCGTAACTGGAAAGCGGGTGCCTTATGAGGCAAAAAAAGCAAACAGCATGGGAGAAGAACTGCCCTCTGCAAGGGAATTGGTATTTACCCTGTTGCCGTTTGCGTTCTTACTATTATTCCTCCTGTATATCTGGAGAGAAAGGAGACGGACAATCAATGAAGCGAAATATGATGACAAGATTTAGTGCCGGATGTCTGGCACTGCTATTGACCTTTGGGAGCGTCTGCAGTGTGCAGGCGGCTCAGGAACCAGCAGAACCGAATACCGGGCAGGAGACACAGACCGGGCAAAGTCCAGAGCAGACGGTGCAGACGGGAAGCGTGACCGTCCAGCTGACACCGGGAAAAGAGGGAACCAGCGTAGCGGATGTGGAGTTTTCCCTGACCAAAGTAGGAGAGATCCAGGACAGCACCTATACGCTGCTTCCGGAATATGAAAACACAAAGATCGATTTGAATACGCTGACCACGGCAGAGCAGTTGGAGGAGGCTGCCAAAACGCTGGCAGAGACAGCCAAACAAGAACAGGGCAAAAAAACGGATGGAAACGGACAAGTCGTGTTTGAAAAACAGGAGTTGGGAGTGTATCTGTTAACGGCCAAAGACCAGCCGGGGTACGATCTGGTATCCCCGACCCTCGTAAGCATCCCTGCCATGGAAACAGACGAAACCTTACATTACGACATCAAAGTGGAACCGAAGCACACCCCGAGACCAGCCGAGCATACGGCACCCCAGACCGGACTGTTTGATGCCACCATTTGGTATGTAGCAGGGGGAGTCCTCCTTCTGGTGCTTGCCGGGGGACTGGTAATTGCAGCAAAACGATATGAGAAAAAGTAAGGGACTTATGGGATTGGCCGTTTTGTTGGTGTTGCTGGGTGTGGGCTGCTTTTATCTGGCATACCGGGAACAGGAACCATTCCAGGAGATCAAAGTCAAGGGGGAGGCGTTACAGAAACTGGTGGTACAGGAGGCGGGCAGCCAGGAGGCAGATCCCATGGAACGTACCATTGATTTTGCAGCATTGCAGCGCATCAATCCGGAGATCGTGGGATGGCTGTATGTGCCCCAGATCGGGGTGGACAGTCCCATCCTGACGGGACAGACGGATACAGAATACCTGACCAAAGATTTTGAAGGGGCATACAGCCCCCTGGGGAGTATTTTTACCTTTGCCGGAGCAAGGATTTCGGACAGTCAGGTGTATCTGTTTGCCCACAACATGGCTTCCGGACAGATGTTCGGGAGCCTGAAACAATTCACGAACGATGCGTTTCTGGCAGCAAATCCGCAAGCCTATCTGTATACACCGGAGCGTGTCCGGAAACTGCAGGTGGAAGACTGGACGTATCTGCAGGCGGATGATCCCTGCTTTTCCAGTCGGGAAAGTCAGGAGACTGCCAGAGTCACGCTTGTGACCTGTGTGGGATATTTTCAGACCCCAAAGCGGCTGGCAGTGAATACAAAGGTAGTGGAAACACGCACTGCCTTTTAGGAGGGAGTGCGAATCCATGAAAAAACGAAACAAGATGTTGCTGATAAACAGCATGGTTCTGGCTGCCTGTGGCAGCCTTTGTCTGGGACGTTCCCTGACGACTCTACCCGAAAAGGAACGTCCCAAAATCGAACAGAGAGAAGAATCCGAACAAAAAGAACCGAATTTGGAAGAAGCCAATCAACCTACAGAGCCGGAAGAACCGGTGGCATCGGTACCTCAAGTACCAGTGCCAAAAACCGGGGATTTCTGGTGGTAAACGAAGAAGGAGGATGTATGGAAGAAGGGAAAACAAGGGAACTTCCGGAGCCTGAAGGATCCGGAACCGAACAGTATTTAGAAGAAATGCAGCGCATTTTTGCTGCGCGGGAAGCAACGTACCAGAAACGGAAACAGGAGTATGAACAGAAAAGCCGGGAACTGCAGAGGATCCAGACCGAGCTTGGAAGACAATACCAAAGCCTGGAAGGACAGAAACAGGAGCTGGCATCTGCCCAACAGAAGCTGGCAGAACAGAAAGTGGCACACAGGGAAGAACAGGAAGAGCTGCAGCGTGAAAAACAGGACTTTGAACAGACTAAGAAGCTCTATGAAGGACAGCAACAGGAACTGCTGATGAAGAGCCGACTGGAACTGGAACAGCTGCGCAATGAGCGGATGGAAGCGGAAGATCTGAAACGGGAGTATGAATATCAGATCGGCCAACAGGAATGCGGAATCCCACCGTCCCTTCCGGATTTGTCCGCATATGTGCCGAAATTGGAATACGAGGCAGTGAAACAGGAACGGGATACTCTGTTCCAAGAAAAGACGCAATTGCGGGAGGAGAACCAACACCTGGCTATCCAGTTGGAGCAGAAAGAGCTTCTGTTGAAACAATTGGGGGAGGAGAGAACCTCCTTGCTGAAAAAGCTGCTGGAATCCAAACAGGAACCGCCACAGGAGCCAGAAAAAGAGAGGGAAGTGCTGCCGGAGATGGAAACTGAACCGGATTCAGCGGAAGTCATCCCGGAAGAGATGGATGCAGCCGAAGAGAATGAATGGAGACAGCGACCTTTGCGGGTTTCCGTAAAAGAACAGGAGATTACCAGAGAGGAATTGACTGCAACGGTCTTACAGCGGTATCTGCAGAACAACCATCCGGAGTTTGAGCAGCTGGAAATCCGGCATTCGGAAGAAGGAGAACAGCTCCATGGAGAGGTAGGGAAACTGTCCTATGCCTTTTTGTTTTTCGAAGACTTGATCCAGTTTGACATTTCTGCAAAACGCAAAGGTGGAAAGGAACTGGAAGAGAAATTAGAGCGGATCGGGAAAAAGGTGCCGGGTGTACAGTTCCAATATTCCAAGGGTGAGGGGCGTGTGTATGCCAGCGGCTTTTTGACCAAAGATCTGACACCAGAACAGGCCATGAAACAGGTCTTTGAGATTGCGGATTATTTCCGGGAATAAAAACGGAATGTTCCGAATTTCGGAACAGGAAAGGAGAATCAATGTTTTATAGTATCATCGGGATTGCCCTGCTTCTGTTATCAGCAGTGACCATTGCATGTATGGTGGTGTTTGAAGTCCGAGACCATAAAGTAGGGAAGCCCCTTCCTGGGAAAAGAAAATTCCAAAAGCCGTATTCCCAGGCGTTTCTGGATGCCGTTCCCAGAGCCTATGAATCTGCCGGTACATTACGGGGGATGCTGACGCTTTTGGTGGAGCAGTGTCCCAAAGAAAATGGACGGGCAAAAGCAGCTCTGGATTACCTGGAACACAGTCGGTACCGGGACTATGAAACGGCACTGGCTTATCTGTCAGATTCCAGTGCTGTTTGTGAAAAACAAATCAGGGAGGTGTTAAAGCGGGAAATTCAAAAGACAACCGCATTAACTTGTCACTAAGCACGGATGGTTCGTGCTTTTTTTGTACTCAAAATGAAAGAGATGTTCCGGATTTCGGAACAGGAAAAGGAGAATGTTATGAGAAGAAGTAATTGGAAATCCAAACAGGTCGTTGTGATCGCAGTGGTCATTGGAATTTTATGTGGATTAGCTGCCGCTTATGTTGTGAATCAGAAATTTGGAGCTGCTTATATTGGACTGGCATTTTTTATTACCATGCCATTGGTGGCAGGAATCTTAATGTTTTTGATGATCCGTGTGTTTCATATTGGAGAGTAGGAGGAAAAAATGATGAAACAAAACAAGATCCAGAATGAAAGAACAAACCAGAGGAAACTAGTGAACCCAACAAAAAAGGAATGGCGATGGCACGTGGCACAGTTCGGTGTGGGCTGCCTCCTCTTATTTTTTGCAGGAAACGTTCCGGTGTTTGCGGCGGGAAACGTGGATACCTCTCAGATCACAAATGGATTTGATGCCATCTATCAGGTAATCGCAGCCATTGTATCGTCCATTGGTTCTATCTTCCTGTTATGGGGACTGTTCGAATGGGCACAGTCATTGAATGCACAGGACGGTGGCGCACAGTCCATTGCATTTAAACGAATCGGAAGTGGTCTGATAGCAACCCTGGCACCACAGATCATTATGGTCATCCGGACAGGACTGCCAAGCTAGGAGGTGATGGCAAATGCCAGGATGGGTAGAAGACTTACTGAAGGAAATGTTCTATGGCCCGTTTTATCAGCTGGCAAAAGTCGTCTGGGATTGGTGCATCGGATTGAGTACGGGGGTCATCAGTCAAGACCCCCAGCACTTTTCCCCGGCCACTTGGAAATTTGTAACAGAGACTCTGTATCCCTGGGCAATGGGAATCGGATTATCCATGATGAATGTCTTTTTCATCTGTGTGTTTTTAAAAGCAGCTTCCAATTTAAAAGAGAACATCACCTTGGAGCTTTGTGTGGAAGGGATGATCCGGCTGGTGGCCTTAAATGTGTTGATGCAGATGGGAATGCAGTTGATGAAGACCCTGTTTTCCATGGCATCCCTGATGGGAGGAATGGTATTGGATTTCCAGGCACCAGATTTTTTCACCGGCGAAGTGGATGCCGGAAGTGTTCTGTTCTGGTGGTTTATGGGATTCCTATATTTCTTTATCGCACTGATCTGTGGAATGCTGATCTTTTTAACCTTATTTAGTCGTTATGTGAAGTTATATCTTCTGACAGTCACCTTCCCATTGGCTATGCCGAGCATGGTGTCCGGACGTGGGATTGACGAAACAGCGAAGAGCTGGGTGAGAAGTTTTTTAGGAAATGTGTTTGAGATCGTGGTGATCGCTCTGGTGATGTCGATCTCCGGGCGGATCATCGGAGGCATGGATATCCAGGGGGACAGCTTTGCAGATTTCTTTGACGGATTTGGGCAGGCACTGACCTCTACGATCTATATGATCGGAATGGCAGTGTCGGTACGGGGTGCAAGGAGCTTTATGAAAGAAACCTTCCACTTATAAACAACTTGTTCCGAAATTCGGAACGGAAAGGAGTAGAAAGAAAGGATATGAAAATCGATATCAACAAAGATTTTGAAACGGCATATCAGCAATCCATCTGGAAAGGGCTGGATCTGAAACAGCTGATTACGGTAGGCTGCTTTTTGCCGACGGTGATCGGGATTATGGTTGCCCTTTGGTATTTTTTAAACGTTCCGCCGCAGGGAGGCGTTTACATTGGAATTCTGGCAGCACTGCCGATTCCGGTTTTGGGACTGTTTAAGTACCGGGGCATGTCTATCCCGATGTTATGCAAAGAATGGAAGTATCTGCAGGCAACAAAGAAACTTTGTGGGGAAACAGAAACTGCAGCCGGTCAGAAACACCGAGTATTTACCATGCATCCATCGAGAAAGGAGCGATAAAATGGCAATTTTTAATGGAAATAAGGAATTTTCCAAGAAAAGGGAGCTATCCCAGCCTTTGGTTCCAGTACCCAAGAACGTGCGTCAGGCATTCAACATCCAGAAAGCCTATGCAAACGGGGTATTCCAACTGGAACCCAAAAGGAAGGAGACTTTGTATGACCGATGTTATGTATTTGAGGATATCAATTACATCAACAAGAACCGAACAGAGAAAAAGAACTTTTTGTCGGAACTGATGTTCTGGCTCAATTCCATGGATGCGTCTTATAAGATCACACTGTGCAATGAATACCAGTCGGTAGAAAAGTTTCTGGCATCGATCCGGAATGAACGCAATGAGAGGGAATATCCAGACATTGCAAAAGGGATCCGGCAGTGGCAGGAATCGAAACTGGCGGATGCCAACTCCACGGTACGGACACTCCGGTACCTGACCATTACCTGCAGGGCAGACAGTCTGGCGCAGGCGAACATCTATTTCCGGGCATTGGAGCCCATGATCGAGGATGCCTTTGCAGGATGGGGCAGTGACATTGCTGTGTTGGGAACCCTGGATCGGTTCCGGGTACTCCATGGGATGCTGCGTCCTGGAGAAGAGTTCCCGCAAGCAGTACTGCGGGACGCTTTGCAGGACTGGAAAAGTGACGTGCTGCCACGGAGTATCCAGCAATTCAATGATTACCTGATTCTGGGAGATACCATGATGACAGTGCTGACGGCGACTCAGTATCGGAAATCCTTAGATACAGATACCTTTCTGCATACTTTAAGCAGCCTTTCCTATCCGTCGTTTGTAACTTTGGACTTTGCTCCGGTACAGCAGGAGGTCATCAATGACAAGCTGGTAGCGATGCATATGAACAATGAGCGGGAGATCAATGACGAGATCGAGCAGAAGCGGCAGGCAGGGCAGATCGTGACCTCCCCTTCTTATACCAAAAAGAAACGGCGGGATGAGATTGAGGAATACATTGAAATGGTGGATGCCAACGATGAGAAAGGGGTCTTTTTAAACCTTCTGGTGGTGTTGACGGCTCCGGTGAAGGAAGGCGTGGAGCTGTTGCAAGAGCGGATGGAAGAGGTCTGCGCCATCGGACGCTCTGATAAAGTGGGCGTCTTTTTGGAGCCTTGTGATTTTCGACAACTGAAAGCCTTAAATACGGCACTTCCAATCGGTGGGAGACAGGTGGATTATATGCGGTTCTTTCTCACCTCTTCTTTGGTGGCATTTAATCCCTATCATGCCCAGGATATCCTGGAGCCGGGCGGAAAGATGCTGGGGATCAATAAAACAACGGGACGGTATCTCATTGCCAACCGGAAACTCCTTCCAAACCCTCACGGGATCATTGTGGGATATTCCGGTTCTGGAAAATCCATGCTGATCAAGCTGACCGAGATTTCCCAGACCTTGCTTGGAAGCGAAGATGACATCATTGTGCTGGATCCCCAGAATGAATTTGAAGATATCTGCAGGGAGTATCAGGGAGTGTATTTTGACCTGACCCCTAAAAGCGGGATTTATCTCAATGGATTTGAAGTGACCCAGGAAGTCTTTTCCGGCAGTAAAGAGCTGAAAGCGGAATTTGTGGCCAAACAGTGTGAGTATGCAAAAGGACTGGTGCAGGCGATCATGAAAAATATCCTGGTCACCCAGGAGCACGATTCCGTGGTGAGCCGTTGTACGGAGCAGATGTTTGCCCAGGTTTTTGCTCAAAAGCGGTTAAAGAAACAGCCCACCTTACTCTGGCTGCGGGAAGAGATTGGAAAGGAACTGGAACAGGTACAGCACGCTCATGATGAAGCTATCATCCGTCCCATCTACAACTCCCTGGAAGAGTATACCACGGGCTCCTGTGACATGCTGGCACATCCGACCAATATCGAATTCCAGAACCGTCTGGTGGGATTTGGGATGTGCAACGTGCCGGAAAACAACTGGGAGGCTGTCATGGATACGGTGCTGCATTATCTGTCTACCAGGATGGATTACAATAAAAAGTTGCAGAAAGCCACACACTTAGTGGTGGATGAGGCACAAGTGGTTTCGGAAAAACCGGGATCTGCAGATATGCTCAACAATGCAGTTATTACCTTCCGAAAGTTCGGAGGAATCGTCACCCTGGCGATGCAGAACGTGGTGGCAGCTCTGGCCAACAAAAAGATGGTAGAGCTATTCCAGAACTGTTCCTATAAATGCTTTTTAGATCAGGGCGGTGTGGATGCCCAGAGCCTGGCAGAGATCCAGCCACTATCCGAACGGGAATTCCGTGCGCTGGGAACGGGAAAACCGGGAGAGGGTGTGATCGTCTGGAATAAAAAAGTGGTGCTGTTTAATGCCCGGATTGAGAAAGACAACATCTTATACGAAAAGTATTCCACCAACTTCCATGAAAAAGCGCAGCGGAAGGAACGTGATTCTGCTAGGAGCACTTCCCCTGTGAGAAAAGAAAACGTGACGAAATCAGAGGAAGAACCGGAACGCTGGCAGGAACGAGTGCCTCCACAGGTGGCATATAAACCGGAACCGGAGATGCCCCAGAACTGGCAGGAAGAAAAGCCCGATGTGCTGCAACAGGGATGGGGAGAACAAGAGTGGGAGACCGTGCTACAGCTGGCAGCGTTTGCACCCATCCGGCTGGGAGATGTGACTGCTTTGTTGGAGATCGCCCCGGAGGAAGCACAGAGGCTGTTGGATGCCATGCTTCAAGCAGGTGCTCTGGAAGAGAAAGAGGGCTGGTATCAGATTGCGAAGTAGGTGAAATCAATGAGATTGAATGAAACAAAACGAAAACAAAGAACGTCCCAGGAAGAAGTTCTGGCAGAGTTGTTTGCAGAGGCAGAATTGCAGGGCTCTGTCCGGAAGAAGAAAAACTGGGATGCCTGGCTGGACCAGGAAGAGGAGCAACAGAGTGAAAAAGAACTGCAGGTGTATCTGGAGGAATATAGCGATCCTACCTTGTATCTGACTCCAAAAGAAGTGAAAGCATGGAACCGGATGCCAAAGTCCAAACAGAAACGACTTCTGGAGAAAGAATCCAGACAGGTATTGCAGGCATGGAAAGTAGGAGAGCGGAAGGGATCTGCTGGTGGCGGAAGGAAAGCGGATTCCATGGAAGAGCTGGTCTTTTTGCAGGGAAGAGGAACACAAAGAGGCACAAGATCAGGGACACCGTTACATGGGATTTGGAAGCCAGAAAAGGGAAGCACAAAGGGCTTCGGGGAGGAGAGACCAACCGCTCCCCACAATCCCCAGAGACACAGTTCCCCGGGTGCCAGACAGACACATTCAAAAACCGGAAAACAAGCGGCTGCAGGAGTGCAGAGTGCGGCATCTTCTGTTGCGGGTAGCGCATCCACGGTTACTCCAGCTACACTGGCCGCCAGAACTGCAAAGAAAACAGCACACACCTTTAAAAAATACGTCCAGGAAGTGAATCAGGCAGCCCAGCAAGCAATCGGGGAAGAACGGGCAAAACTGGAAGACACCAAACAGCAGAATGCGCAGGTTGGAGATCTGCCGTCCTTTGTAAAATATGTGGGGGCAACGATTGGAAGTGTAGTACTGGCAGGTGCGGCAATGGTACTGCAGCTTGCAGCGGCACTTTTGACCGCGCTTGTGACCATGCTGGCCTTTCTTTTGGTGGCGGTATTGGCAATCTCTCTGATTGTCAGTGTGATCATGTCCCTGATCGGTGGGTTTTTAGACCAACAGCCGGCCACCGGACATGGACTGCCGCCCTTTATTACCGAAGATATGATGGAAGCATTTTTTGCTGTGCAGGAAGAAAGTGGGATTCCGGTCTCTACCGGAGTCGCACAGGTGATTGCGGAATCCGGATTTGGGTTATATGGGCCAGGAGGAGACAATGGGCAGGGACTCTCCCAGCTGGCATACGAGTATAAAAATCTGTTTGGGATCAAGTATTTTTCCGGAGACAAATATGCCATTGGCGGTGTGGATATGTCTACGGGCGAGGAAACCGGAAATGGGAATACCACCATCATTGCCGGGTTCTCCGTGTATCCGGATTATGGAGCCTGTATCCGGCAGCGAGGGTGGATGTTAAACCGAGAACCTTATGCAGGGAAAGTTGCCCCTTATCGGAACCACAATGACAAGAAGTATACCAAAGAAGCCGCCAGGGGATTTATGAATGGAATCCGTGCGGCGGGCTGGGCAACGGATAGTTCTTATGTGGAAAAATGTGTGCAGCACATGGACAATTATAACCTCTATCGGTTCGATAACATGACTTATGAAGAGTACCAAAAAAGCGGAGGGGGAAACTACGATGGAACGGTGACGCCACTGATGCAGAGCATCGTGGATCATGCCGCTAATAATCAGGGAATTTACCCTTGTACTCCGGATATGTGCGCTCAGTGGGTGACGGGAATTTATCAGGCTGCAGGAGCACCAACAATCCCTTATGGGAATGCCATCGATATGTGGAACAACTATAAAAATACGGGCAATACCAGCATGGAAAACATTCCGCCGGGAGCCATTGTGTGTGGCAGTGGATACGGAACTATGGGCAGCATATATGGACATGTCGGGATCTATCTTGGGAATGGAATGGTGGCCAATAACCGGGGCTATTTTTCCGTGGAAAGTCTGGAAGAATGGTGCAGTTGGCAGACCGCAACCTGTCAGGGACATACGGGGTGGATCGGCTGGGTGTTCCCAGGTGGAGTTCCGGCAAATTAGAACAAAAAGAAAGGAAAAATCAATATGAACAAAGTAGTTTTAATGGGGAGACTGACACGGGATCCGGAAGTACGATATTCTCAGGGAGAGCCGGCAACTGCGGTGGCAAGATATACTCTGGCAGTGGAGCGAAGATTCCAACGGGAAGGAGCGCAGACGGCAGATTTTATTCCCTGTGTGGTTTTCGGAAAATCCGCAGAATTTGCCGAGAAATATTTCCGTCAGGGACTACGGATTTCGGTTTCCGGAAGGATCCAGACCGGCAGTTATACGAATAAAGATGGGATCAAGGTTTATACCACAGAAGTGGTAGTAGAAGAGCAGGAATTTGCCGAAAGCAAGTCAGAACAGGGACGGGGAAATCAGGGGGCAATGGGAGCACCGGACGCTGATGGTTTCCAGAATATCCCGGATGGAATCGAGGAAGAATTACCATTCCATTAAAAGCAAGAAAGGAGCCAAACAGCATTGAAAAAAAGAATCATAATTGTGATTGCAGCCATGGTGATTCTGTGTGGCATTTTGACAGGGATCGGTATCATTTTGTCCGATCAGAAACCTGAGAAACAATCGGAAGAGAAACCAGAAAAAGTAGAACAGGAATTGGAGATCAAACCAAAAGAAACACAGGAAAATACGAAGCAGGAAATGGAAGAAAGAGAGCTGGAAAGTGAACCAGAAAAACAAGAGGAAGAACCACTTTCTATGGATCTTTCCGGATTAAACGAAGATGCACTTTCTATGATGGGAATTTCCAAAAGAGAAGTGGCAGATGCACTGAGAACTTGGACACAGGAACATGGATTTTCCAGTGCCACAGGAGCACAGTTTTTGGAGCCGATGCTGGTACGATTTTCGGAGGAAAAATACAGCATGGATTGCCAGCTTATCTTTGCAGATGGCGGGAATGGAATTCAGCCGGAGGATGCGCAAACCAAACTGACCATGGATTATTTCAAAGAGAAAAAGTTGCTGCAGATTCATAAATAAAATCAGGAAAAAAGAGGTGAAGATTTTGGAGATGGTTGGGAAAAAATTGGAAGCAGAACTGGAACTTTTTATTATGGATTGTCATGCACTTAGTAAGGACGGAATCATTTCAAAATCGGAAGAGATTGTGATGAAAAGAAAGATCTACAGGAGTCTTAGATGTCTGCTGAAACAGGAACCAGAGCAGTGTCAAGTTTTGTTGTATACCGGACACATTTTGGAAAATGCATACCGCTTTGTGCAGGATCAAAAAGAAGAGGAAGATTCCCTGGAATTGACTTTAAAAAAATGGATGTGCGCCATTGAAAATGGGACGTGCAGCGCATGACAGATGCAAGAAATGAAAGGGGAAGCATCTGAGAAAGCCTGGGAAAGATGGGAAATCAAGGGGAGTATTTTATCTTTATATGTTATCCAGGGGTCTTAGGGGCGTTCCCCTAACAAGATGGCATGATGTTTGTTAAACATTATGCGTATCTTGCCAATTCTCCTCTCGGAGAATTGCGTACAGATAGGGGCAATTTTGATGGAAAAACAGGGTTTTGACGGACAAATGCTGACATTATGTAATACAGATGTAGACAAGATGTAATACGAAAGCTGACAGGATGCAATACAATTGTAGACATCTGTAATACGAAAGCTGACAGGATGTAATACAGTTGTAGACATCTGTAATACGAAAGCTGACAAGATGCAATACAGTTGTAGACATCTGTATTACGAAAGCTGACAAGATGCAATATAGTTGTAAGCCTTTCAATGAGTGAAGGGGTAACCTAAAGTAACCTAGAAATCTGCTTGCCAGTATAGTAAAATAGAATTAGAAAATTATGGAAAGGAGCAGAAGAGGTATGGCAAAAGTGATGAAAAGTTTTCGTCTATCCGAAAGTGCGATTGCGGCATTAGAAAACCGAGATACACAGAAATATCGTTCGGGTCAGGAATACATAGAGGCACTGCTTTTAAATCAGGAAGAAAAGGAAACTCCAACGATGGAAAATCTTGCAGAAGATGTGACAGAATTAAAGCAAGATATCAAGCAGATTTTACAGCTTCTGGAACAGTTAAACCAAGGGGCTGATAAGAAACCAAAGGAAGAAAAAAAGACCGTGCCAAAAACCTATGGGGGACTCCCCTATACACCACCGCCGTCTGATATTATTTAGCGTCGAACATCCGTAAAGTGGGTGTTCTTTTTTTGCACAGAAAACAAGGAAAAGGAGAA
>OGJS01000837.1_pt1 | contig 16245 bp, 11 predicted proteins | sample 1572241 | NCBI WGS metagenome assembly OGJS01 (sample SAMEA2582145, study PRJEB24529) | metagenome | biome: Human gut stool | place: China | collected 2011 | reverse complement strand
GACAGCAAGAAGAAGAGGCATGGAGGATATAAATGGCAGAAAAAAAAGTTGTTGAAGCACAAGTTGAATTAACAAATGAGCAAATAGATGTTCATGTAGAAGAACTTGTAACAAAAGCATTAAAAGCATTAAAAGAATTTGAAAATTTTACTCAGGAGCAAGTAGACCACATAGTAGCAAAATGTTCAGTAGCTGGGCTTGATGCTCATGGGATATTAGCGGAAGCAGCAGTAAAAGAAACAGGAAGAGGAGTTTTTGAAGACAAAGCAGTAAAAAATCTTTTTGCTTGTGAGTATGTAACTAGTAACTTACGTCATTTAAAAACAGTTGGAGTAATAAATGAGGATAAATTAACAGGAATTACTGAAATAGCTGAACCAGTTGGAGTAGTATGTGGAATAGTACCAACTACAAATCCAACATCGACAGTAATTTTTAAATCACTAATTGCATTAAAAACAAGAAATCCTATTATATTTTCATTTCATCCATCAGCACATGAATGTTCTGCAATGGCAGCAAAGATAATCAGAGATGCAGCTGTAAAAGCTGGAGCACCAGAAAATTGTATCCAATGGTTAGAGATGAAATCAATGTATGCAACTGAGGCATTAATGAAGCATGATGGAGTAGCAACAATATTAGCTACAGGAGGAAATGCAATGGTTAAAGCTGCGTACTCTTGTGGGAAACCAGCATTAGGAGTTGGAGCAGGAAACGTTCCAGCATATGTTGAAAAATCATGTGTATTGCCAAGAACTGTAAATGATATTATACTTTCAAAATCTTTTGACAATGGTATGATTTGTGCATCAGAGCAAGCTGCTATTGTTGACCATGAAATATATAATGAATTTATAAAAGGGATGAAGCGTTTCAAAGTTTACTTTGTAAATGCTGAAGAGAAAGCAAAATTAGAGAAATTTATGTTTGGAGCTGCTGCTTACTCAGAAGAGGCAAAAGATGCTAAATTAAATGCAGCAGTAGTAGGAAAACCAGCTACTTGGATAGCAGAACAATCTGGATTTAAAGTTCCTGCTGATACGCAAATTATATGTGCAGAGTGTAAAGAGGTTGGAGTAAATGAACCATTAACAAGAGAGAAATTATCTCCAGTATTAGCTATATTAAAAGCTGAAAGTACAACGGATGGAATAGCTAAGTCAGCAGCAATGGTAGAGTTTAATGGGCTAGGACACTCAGCAGCAATACACACTCAAGACCCAGAGATTTCTAAGAGATTTGGATTTGCTTGTAAAGCTATAAGAATAATAGAAAATGCTCCATCTACATTTGGAGGAATTGGTTCTGTATACAATGCATTTATCCCATCATTAACACTTGGATGTGGTTCTTATGGACGTAACTCAGTTTCAAATAACGTAAGTGCAGTTAACTTACTAAATATCAAAAGAATAGGGAGACGTAATAATAATATGCAATGGGTTAAACTTCCACCAAAAATTTACTTTGAAAAAAATTCAATCAAATATCTTCAAGATATGAAAGAGATAGAAAAAGTTATGATAATTACTGATAGAGGTATGTATAACTTAGGATATGTTAAGAAAATAGAAGATGTTTTAGCTGGAAGAAGAGATAAAGTAGATATGGAGTTATTCTTTGATGTAGAATCAGACCCAAGCTTCGATACAGTAGAAAAAGGATTAGAGTTAATGAATAACTTCAAGCCAGATACAATAATAGCTCTAGGTGGAGGTTCTCCAATGGACGCTGCTAAAGTAATGTGGCTTCTATATGAAAACCCAGAAGTAAACTTTGATGATATAAAACAAAAATTTATGGATATTAGAAAGCGTGCTTTCAGATTCCCAGAGTTAGGTAAAAAAGCTAAATTAGTATGTATTCCTACAACTTCAGGAACAGGTTCAGAGGTAACTCCATTCGCAGTTATTACTGATAAAAAAGAAAATAAAAAATATCCATTAACTGACTACTCTTTAACTCCAACTGTAGCAATAGTTGACCCAGAGTTAGTAATGAGTTTACCAGCTAGTATAGCAGCAGATACAGGAATAGACGTATTAACTCACGCTGTAGAAGCTTATGTTTCAATACTTGCATCTGACTTTACAGATGGATGGGCTAAACAAGCTGTAAAATTAGTATTTGATTACTTAGAGTTATCAGTAAAAGAGGGAGCTAAACACCCTTGTGCAAGAGAAAAAATGCATAATGCATCTACAATAGCTGGAATGGCATTTGCTAATGCATTCTTAGGAATGAATCACTCTTTAGCACATAAAATAGGTGGAGAGTTCCATATCCCTCACGGACGTACAAATGGAATTTTATTACCACACGTAATTAGATACAATGGAACAATTCCTACAAAATTAAATATTTGGCCTAAGATAGAAAACTATAAGGCAGATGTAAAATATATGGAATTAGCTCAATTAATAGGATTAAATCCAAAAACTCCAGCTGAAGGGGTACAAATGTTTGCTGATGCTTGTGAAGAGCTTTGTCAAAAAGTGGGAGTAGTAAGTAATATAAAATCTCAAGGAATCTCTAAAGAGGCTTGGGATGAGGCAATTCATAGAATGGCAATGAACGCTTATGAAGACCAATGTACACCAGCTAATCCAAGAATGCCAATGGTTAACGATATGGAAGAGATATTGAGAACTATTTGGGATTATAAAAGTAAGTTTGAAAAATAATTAAGTAAGTATTAGAAAAAAGGAGTTACTATTTTATATAGTAACTCCCTTTTATATTAGTAGTATTTATACATATTACCAATAATACCAACAGCTTCTTTAGCTTTCATAACTTTTTTTTGAGCAATAGCTCTAGCCTTTTTTCCACCTTCAAATAGTACATCGTGGATATAATTCATATCTTGAGCTAATTTTTCTCTTCTTTCTCTAGCTTCTCCAAAGTATTCTAATACAGCATTTAAAAGTTCTGTTTTAGCATGTCCATAACCATAGTTACCAGCTAAAAATTTTTCCTTCATCTCATTTTGCTTTTCTATTGAAGCAAATAGTGCATAAAGTTTTGCTATATTGTTATCAGGATTTTTTGGTTCTTCTAAAGGAGTAGAATCAGTTACAATACTCATAATTTGTTTCTTTAAATCTTTTTTACTAGCAAACATATTAATAGTATTTCCATAAGACTTACTCATTTTTTGTCCATCTACTCCAGGAACTACAGCTGAGTCATCTAAAGTAAGAGGTTCAGGAAGTTTAAATAGTTCAACTCCATATTGTTGGTTAAATTTCATAGCAATATCTCTAGTCATCTCTAAATGTTGCTTTTGGTCTTTTCCTACAGGAACTACGTCAGCATCATACATAAGTATATCAGCAGCCATAAGAACTGGATAAGTAAGTAGCCCTGTGTTAGGGAAAATTCCTTTAGCTATTTTATCCTTATATGAATGTCCTCTTTCTAATAATCCAACAGGAGTTACATTTGATAGTAACCAAGAAAGCTCTACATGTTCAGGGACATCTGATTGTAAAAATATAGTTGATTTATTAGGGTCAAGTCCAAGTGCAAGATAATCTAACACTATATTATAAGTATTATCCTTTAAAGATTTAGGATCAGTAAGTGATGTAAGAGAGTGATAGTCAGCTATAAAATAAAAACCATCATACTCTCCACTATTTTGAGCATCTATAAATTGTTTCATAGCACCAAAATAGTTTCCAAGGTGAAGTATTCCACTAGGTTGAATACCAGATAAACTTCTTTTCATTATGTTCCTCCTAAAATAATATTATAAATTCCATAATATTATACCACAATACTTATTTTGTTTCTACAACAGAATCAAAAATGTATTTTCCATCTTTTACTTTAATTATTGTAACAGCTTTGATAGGGTTATTTTTTTCATCAAAAGTTAAATGTCCAGTAATACCATCCATATCACTAGCTTTTATAGCTTTTACTAAATCTTCTTTATCAGTTGTACCAGCTTTTTCAATTGCATTTTTTAATATATATACATTATCGTAAGCTAAAGCTGAGAAAGCAGTAGGTTCTTCATTATATTTCTCTCTATATTTTTTTAAGAAAGATTGAACTTTTTCACTGCTATCTTCTGCTGAATAATGGTTAGTGAAGTAAGAGTTATCAACAACTGAGTAAGCTGATGGATCAAGTGCACCAATAATTCCATCCCAACCATCTGGTCCTACAAAGGTAGATTTCATTCCAATCTCTCTAGCTTGTGTAGCAATAAGTGCAGAAAGCTCATAATATTCAGGAACCATTAAAATATCAGGGTTTTCTCCATTTATTTTAGTAAGTTGAGCTTTGAAATCTTTATCTCCATCAGAGTATCCCTCTTTAGCAACTATCTCTATTCCCTCTTTTTTAGCTTGCTCTATAAATGCATTAGCAATACCATCAGAGTAGTCACTAGATGTATTTACCATAACAGCAGCAGTTTTTGCATTTAATTTATCTTTAGCAAATTTTGCTAATGTACTTCCTTGGTATGGATCAGTAAAACATACACGGAAAACATTTGGTCCTGCATCAGTTATATTTATTTGTGTTCCAGTAGGAGTAATCATAGGCATTCCATCTTTAGCAGCTAATTCAGCTACTGCTAAAGTTGGTTTAGAAGTAACACTTCCAAGGATAGCAACAACTCCTTCATCAACTAATTTATTGTAAGCATTTACAGCTTCGATAGGGTCAGCCTTTTCATCTAGAGATATGTATTCTAATTTTTTACCTAAAACTCCTCCATTGTTATTAATCTCTTCAAAGGCTAATTTAGCTCCTTTCTCAATAGTAGTTCCATACATAGCAGCAGAACCAGTTAAAGGTCCCATTCCTCCTACTTTAATAGTAGAACTCTCCTCTTGTGTTTGATTTCCACCACAGCTTACCATCATAGCAGCTCCAGCTAACATTGCAATAATTTTTTTCATAAAATTTTCCTCCTTAGATATTTTAATATAAAAAAAACAGCCTGTTAGGCTGTTGTCAACAAAATAAAATTATTTAGTTAAATAAAAAATAAGTAAAATTATTTTAAATCTAAAAATAATAGATGCTCAAAAACTAAATAATATATAAATCCTAACATTTTAACAAAGTATATGAAAATTGACTCAGATTGTTAAGGCTGAGTGAGAGTCCATATACAGTTGTCCAACAAATGTTAGCACTATACATAATAGTTTTCCTCCTAGTTTTTATTTTCTTAATTATAACACTTTTTTAAAAAAAATCAAGTGTAATTTTAAAAAAATAATGTGTAAAATAAAAAAACATATAGTATAATAAAATTATCAATAAGTATGGAGGTATTAGGAATGAATTATTATGTAGGTATTGATTTAGGTGGAACTAACACTAAAATTGGAATTTTAAATATTGAGGGTGAGATTTTTAAAAGTACTGTCATTAAAACTCTTTCTTCTGAGGGAGCTGAGAGAACTTTAACTAGAATTTGGGAAGCTGCTAAAGGATTAGCTGAAGATTTAAAAATAAAGGAAAGCTCTATAAAAGGTATAGGTATAGGTATTCCTGGTCCTGTTATCAATCAAAGTATTGTTGCTTTCTTTGCTAATTTTCCTTGGGGAGAAAATGTAGATATAAAAGCTATGATGGAAAAAATTTCCGGCGTAGAAACAAAACTTGATAATGATGTTAATATTATTGCTCTAGGAGAAGCTAAATATGGTGCAGCTAAGGGAAGTAAAACAAGTGTAACAGTAGCATTAGGAACAGGTGTAGGTGGAGGAATCTATGTAGATGGTAAACTTATATCTGGATTTATGGGTGCAGGTGGAGAGATAGGACATATGAAGCTTGTAAAAGATGGAAAGCTTTGTGGATGTGGACAAAAGGGATGTTTTGAAGCATATGCATCAGCTACTGGGCTTATAAGAGAGACTACATCAAGATTGATAGTTAATAAACAAAACTTACTATATACAATGATAGAAGGAAAGTTAGATACTTTAGAAGCAAAAGATATATTTGATGCAGCAAAAGAGGGAGATAAATTTTCATTGGATTTAGTAGATTATGAAGCTGAATATTTAGCAATGGGAATAGGAAATATACTAAATATAATCAATCCAGAAAAAGTTGTACTAGGTGGGGGAGTAGCAATGGCTGGAGATATACTTATGAATCCAATGAAAGAAAAATTAAAAAAATATGCATTACCTGTTACATTAAAAGGAATAGAGATAGTACAAGGAATGCTTGGAAATGAAGCTGGAATAAAGGGAGCTGTTGGACTTTTTAACTAAAAATTGAAAACTTATTTCAAAAAATAAAAAAAGTTTATGAAATTTTAAATTAGACACTTGACAAAATATGAATAAAAGATTATCATTGACTTATAGAATGAAAACCATTCTTATAAGACTGAAAAAAGTTGAATGGTACATAAATCAAACAGTGTACACTGTAGGAGGGAATTGGGATATGAAGAAAACAGGAATAATTTTAGGAGCATTATTACTAGCAGCAGGACTAACAGGATGTGGTGGAGAGAAAAAAGAAGAGGCAGCAAAAGCACCTGAAAAGTTAAGAATTGGATTTACTGCTTATAAATATGATGACAACTTTATAGCATTATATAGAAAAGTTGTATTAGCAGAAGCTGAAAAAGTACAAGATAAGGTTGAGTTAACAATGAATGACTCTCAAAATAGCCAACAAACACAAAATGACCAAATAGATGTTATGTTATCAAAAGGTGTAGATGCACTAGCAATCAATTTAGTTGACCCAGCAGCTGGACAAACAGTAATGGAAAAAATTAAAGCTGAAAATGTACCAGTAGTATTCTATAATAAAAAACCAGCTAAATCAGTTATAGATGCATATGATAAAGCTTATTATGTAGGAATTGACCCAAATGCACAAGGAGTTGCACAAGGAGAATTAATAGCAAAAGCTTGGAAAGCTAATCCAGCATTAGATCTTAATGGAGATGGAGTTATCCAATATGTTATGATAAAAGGAGAACCTGGACACCCAGATGCTGAGGCAAGAACTACTTACTCTATTAAAACTCTAAATGATATGGGAATTCAAACAGAAGAGTTACACTTAGACACAGCTATGTGGGATACTGCAATGGCAAAAGATAAAATGGATGCATGGTTATCAGGACCTAATGGAGATAAAATTGAAGTTGTAATTTGTAATAATGATGGAATGGCTTTAGGAGCTATCGAATCATTAAAAGCAACTGGAAAAATGTTACCAGTATATGGTGTAGACGCATTACCAGAAGCAATAGTTAAGATTGAAGCTGGAGAAATGGCAGGAACAGTTCTTAATGATGCTCAAGGACAAGGAAAGGGAACTTGGGATATGGTTGTAAACTTAGCTCAAGGTAAAGCAGCAACAGAAGGAACTTCATATCAATTAGTAGAAAAAGAATTATTAATTCCAAGTATTGGAATAGATAAAGAAAATGCAGCACAATTCAAATAGGATTAATTAGTAAGGTTAATGTTAACAAGGGGAATTGTATTACAATTTCCCCTTTTTTATAAGAGAAGGAGAACATTATGGAAAACACTAAATACTTATTGGAAATGAGCAATATAACTAAAGAGTTTCCTGGGGTAAAAGCACTAGATGGTGCTAACTTGAAAGTAAGACCTCATTCAGTACATGCTCTAATGGGAGAAAATGGGGCTGGAAAATCAACTTTGATGAAATGCTTATTTGGAATTTATGAAAAAGATTCAGGGAGTATCATATTTGAAGGAAAAGAGATAAATTTTAAATCTGCAAAAGAAGCTCTAGATAATGGAGTTTCAATGGTACACCAAGAGTTAAACCAAGTTTTACAAAGAAATATTTTAGACAATATTTGGTTAGGAAGATATCCTAAAAAAGGATTTTTTATTGATGAGAAAAAAATGTATGAAGATACTAAGAAGATATTTGAAGATTTAGATATCAGTGTAGATCCTCGTGCTAAAATGGGAGATTTAGCAGTATCTGAAAGACAGATGGTAGAAATAGCAAAAGCTGTTTCATATAATTCAAAAATAATAGTAATGGATGAGCCTACATCATCATTAACTGAAAAAGAAGTAGAACATCTATTTAAAATTATTAATAAATTGAGAGAAAGAGGTTGTGGAATAGTATATATTTCACATAAGATGGAAGAGATAAAGGCAATATCAGATGATATTACAATAATGAGAGATGGAAAATGGATTGCAACTGAGTCAGTAAAAGATTTGACTACTGAACAAATTATCAATATGATGGTAGGAAGAGACCTAACAAATCGTTTCCCACCAAAAGATAATATAGTAAAAGAAGAAATATTAAAAGTAGAGGGACTAACAGCACTGCACCAACCTTCAATTCAAGATGTAACATTTGAGTTACATAAAGGAGAGATACTTGGAATAGCCGGACTAGTTGGTTCAAAAAGAACAGAAATTGTTGAAACAATATTTGGAATGAGAGAAAAAGCAAGTGGGAAAATAACTATTAAAGAGAAAGAAGTAAAAAATCATAATCCAAATGAAGCAATAGCTAATGGATTTGCTCTTGTAACAGAGGAACGTAGAGCAACAGGAATATATGGAATGTTAGATATAAACTTTAACTCTACTATTTCAAATTTAGATAGATATAAAGGAAAACATCCATTATTAGCATTATTAAATGATAAGGGTATGAAGGAAGATACTCAATGGGTAATAGATAGTATGCATGTAAAAACACCTTCGCAAAATACTTCAATAGGTTCTTTATCTGGAGGAAATCAGCAAAAAGTTATATTAGGAAGATGGCTATTAACTGAGCCAGATGTATTAATGCTTGATGAGCCTACAAGAGGTATAGATGTATTAGCAAAATATGAGATTTATCAACTTATGATAGAACTTGCTAAAAAAGATAAGGGAATTATAATGATATCTTCAGAGATGCCAGAGTTACTAGGAGTAACAGATAGAATATTGGTAATGAGTAATGGAAGAGTAGCTGGAATAGTAAAAACTTCTGAGACAACTCAAGAAGAAATAATGACATTATCAGCTAAATATCTATAATTTGAAATATTTAAAGAGAAAGAGGAGAAGAAAATGAGTATACGTACAAAAGATGGAAATATTGACTATAAAAAACTTTTAATTCAAAGTGGACTTTATCTTGTATTATTAATAATGTTAGTTCTTATTATTATAAAAGAGCCTTCATTTTTAAGTATAAGAAACTTTAAAAATATCTTAACACAATCATCAGTAAGACTTATTATAGCTTTAGGGGTTGCAGGGCTTATTGTTACAACAGGTACTGACCTTTCAGTAGGAAGACAAGTTGGATTTTCAGCAGTAATTTCAGCTACACTTTTACAAGCAGCAACAACTGCTCATAAAGTATATCCAGATATGCAAGACTTCCCACTTTTTGGTGCAATAGCTATTGTAATGTTAGTTGGTATGATAATTGGTGCTCTAAATGGACTTGCAGTAGCAAAACTAAATTTACACCCATTCATTGTTACAATGGGTAGTATGACAATAGTTTATGGTATTAACTCACTTTATTATGACTTTGCTGGTGGATCTCCAATAGCTGGTTTTGCTGAAAAATATACTTCTTTTGCTCAAGGGTATATTAATATTGGTGGATTTACAATCTCTTATTTAATCTTCTATGCTTTAATAGCTACAGTAATTATGTGGATATTATGGAATAAAACAAAATTTGGTAAAAATGTATTTGCTGTTGGAGGAAATATAGAAGCAGCTAAAGTATCAGGGGTAAACGTTCACTGGACATTAATAAAACTTTATGCACTATCTGGTATCTTCTATGCTTTTGGAGGTTTCTTAGAGGCAGGACGTATTGGTTCAGCTACTAACAACTTAGGAAATATGTATGAGATGGATGCAATTGCAGCATGTGTAATTGGAGGAGTTTCATTCTATGGAGGAGTTGGAAAAATTTCTGGAGTTGTAACAGGAGTTATTTTACTTACAGTTATTAACTATGGACTTACATATATTGGAGTAAATCCTTACTGGCAATATATTATCAAAGGACTTATCATAATAGTAGCAGTTGCATTTGACTCTATTAAATATGCTAAGAAAAAATAATATTTAAATAAAAATCTATATTTAAATCTGAGAGTGTAGTTTACACTCTCTTTTTTTATAAAAAATAATTCGTAAAATTTCATAAAATATGATACAATAAAGGGTAAATTATAAAGGATTAGGTGATGTTATGTTTTTACCTACTACAATGGAAGAGGTAAGAAAATTAGGTTGGGATGATTTAGATATAATTTTGGTATCTGGAGACACATATATAGATAGTTCATATAACGGTAGTGCTGTCATAGGAAAATGGTTATTAAAGCATGGATTTAGAGTAGGAATAATAGCTCAGCCAGATATAAATAGTGATGTTGATATAAAAAGACTGGGAGTACCTAGACTTTACTGGGCAATATCTGGAGGATGTGTAGATTCTATGGTAGCTAACTATACAGCTACAAAAAAGAAGAGAAAGCAAGATGATTTTACTCCAGGCGGGGAGAATACAAAAAGACCAGATAGAGCTATAATAGCTTATACTAACCTTATAAAGAGATATTTTAAAAACTATAATATACCAATAGTAATCAGTGGAATAGAATCAAGTCTTAGAAGAATTACTCACTATGATTATTGGAGTAACTCTCTTAGAAGACCTATAATTTTTGATGCTAAGGCGGATATTTTATCATATGGTATGGGTGAGAAATCTATGTTAGCACTAGCTAGAGCTTTAAAAGGTGGAAGAGAGTGGAGAGGTATAAGAGGACTTTGTTATATTTCTAAGGATAAAAATGAAAACTATGTAGAGCTTCCTTCCTATGAAGAGTGTGTAGCTGATAAATTTAAATTTATAGATGCTTTTAATAGTTTTTATATAAATTGCGACCCAATTACTGCTAAAGGTCTATGCCAAAAATGTGGAGATAGATATTTGATACAAAATCCACCTAGTGAAAATTTTACAACTGAGGAATTAGATGAGATATACTCTATGGATTTTGAAAGAGAGGTACACCCATATTATAAAAAGATGGGAGAGGTAAGAGCACTTGATACAATTAGAAACTCTGTAACTACACATAGAGGTTGTTATGGAGAGTGTAATTTCTGTGCAATAGCTATACATCAAGGACGTACAGTAATATCTAGAAGTGAAGATTCAATAGTAGAAGAGATAGAAGAGATAGCATCAGCTCCCAAATTTAAAGGATATATATCAGATGTAGGTGGTCCTACTGCTAATATGTATCAAGTGGAGTGTACAAAAAAATTAAAATTAGGAGCTTGTCAAGATAGAAGATGTCTATATCCTCAAAAATGTCCAGCTTTGAAGATAAATCACAATAAACAGATAGAACTTTTAAAAAGATTGAAAAAAATAGATAAAATTAAAAAAATATTTATTGCATCTGGAATAAGATATGATATGATTTTAGATGATAGTAAGTGTGGACAACTTTATTTAGAAGAGATAGTAAAAGACCATGTATCTGGACAGATGAAAATAGCACCAGAGCATACTGAAGATAAAGTTTTAGCTCTTATGGGTAAACAAGGAAAAGCACCACTAAAGGAGTTTAAAGATAGATTCTACAAGATAAATGAAAAATATGGATTAAAACAGTTTTTAACATATTATCTTATAGCTGCTCATCCTGGATGTGATGAAAAAGATATGCTAGATTTGAAAAGATTTGCTTCAGCAGAGTTAAAAGTCAATCCAGAACAGGTACAAATATTTACACCAACACCATCTACATACTCGACACTTATGTATTATACAGAGATAAATCCTTTCACTAGAAAGAAGATGTTTGTAGAAAAAGATAACGGAAGAAAGCAAAGACAAAAAGATATTGTTATTCCACAGGAGAAAAGTATAAAAAGTAAAGTTGGAAATAAAAATATAGGAAATGAAAAACAATCAAATTTTAAACAAGTAAAGAAAAATTTTAATAATAAAGAGAAAAGAAGATAGGGAGGTAAAAAATGAAGCCTATTGTTGCAATAGTTGGAAGACCAAATGTAGGTAAATCAACACTATTTAATAACCTAGTAGGAGATAGAGTGGCTATCGTTGATGATATGCCAGGAGTTACAAGAGATAGACTTTATAGAGAGACTGAGTGGAATGGAACTGAGTTTGTAGTAGTAGATACTGGAGGACTAGAACCAAGAAACAATGACTTTATGATGACTAAAATAAAACAACAAGCAGAGGTTGCTATGAATGAAGCAGATGTAATCCTATTTGTTGTTGATGGAAAGTGTGGAGTAAATCCGTTGGATGAAGAGATAGCTTATATCTTAAGAAAGAAAAATAAACCAATCATCTTATGTGTAAATAAGATAGATAACTTCTTAGAGCAACAAGATGATGTATATGATTTCTGGGCATTAGGTTTTGAACACCTTATACCAATATCTGGAGGACACAAGGTAAATCTTGGAGATATGCTAGATATGGTTACAGATATGATTAAGAAAATAGATATTCCTGAAGAGGAAGAGGATGTATTAAAACTTGCTATTATAGGTAAGCCAAATGCTGGAAAATCTTCTCTTGTAAATAGACTAGCTGGAGAGGAGAGAACAATAGTAAGTGATATAGCTGGAACTACTAGAGATGCTATTGACACTATTGTAGAATTTGATGAGAAAAAATATATGATAATAGATACTGCTGGTATCAGAAGAAAATCAAAGGTAGAGGAGAGTCTAGAGTATTATTCTGTACTTAGAGCTATCAAGACTATTAAAAGAGCAGATGTATGTTTACTTATGTTAGATGGTAAAGAGGGACTAAGTGAGCAAGATAAGAGAATAGCTGGAATAGCGGCTGAAGAGTTAAAACCTATAATTGTAGTAGTTAACAAGTGGGACTTAGTAGATAAAAAATCTAATACTATGGAGAAGATGAGAGAGAAACTTTATGCAGAGTTACCATTCCTATCTTACGCTCCAATAGAGTTTGTATCAGCTTTAACAGGACAAAGAACAACAAAACTTTTAGAGATAGCAGATACAATATTTGAAGAGTACAACAAGAGAATATCTACTGGTATCTTAAATACAGTGCTTAAGGAAGCTGTACTTATGAACAACCCACCTACAAGAAAAGGTAGAGTTGTAAAAATCAACTATGCTACACAAGTATCTGTTGCACCACCAAGATTTGCTCTATTCTGTAACTATCCAGAGCTAATTCACTTCTCATATGCTAGATATATTGAGAATAAATTTAGAGAGGCATTTGGATTTGATGGTTCTCCAATCTTAATTAGTTTTGAAAAGAAAAATGGAGAGGAGTAAGAAAAAATTATAATTAATCTGTAACGAATTTGTCATAATTATATGTTACTATTAATACATAATAAATCTTTCCCCAAAATATTTTATATATTAGATAACAAACAACAAGGAGCCACTAGCTAGTCTAGTGGTTTTTTGTTGCATTAGTATTTTTTCTTTTTTTAAATATATGCTATAATTAAAAGAAAATAAAAGAGTAATTAAGGAAGTATTGATGAGTAAATTTGAGATAGAGAAGATAATTTTTGATGAGATAAAATTGATAAAGCCTAAAATATTTCAAGATGAAAGAGGCTTCTTTCTAGAGTTTTTTAACTATGAGGAGTTTAAAAAGTTAGGGATAGATGAAAGATTTGTCCAAGATAATCATTCGAAGTCTAAGAGAGGAGTGTTGAGAGGATTACATTTTCAGACTAAACACCCTCAAGGAAAATTGGTAAGAGTGATAAAGGGAGCTATTTATGATATCATAGTAGATATTAGAAAAGGAAGCTCAACCTTTGGTAAATGGTTTGGAGTGGAGTTAAACTCTTATGATAAAAAGATGTTATACATTCCAAAGGGATTTGCTCACGGATTTTTGACTTTAGAAGATGATACAGAGATAGAGTATAAGTGTAATGATTTTTATTACCCACAATATGAAAGTGGCATAATGTATGATGATAAAGATTTAAATGTTGATTGGAAATTAGAAGAGTATAGAATAACAGAGCTGACTTTATCAGAAAAAGATAAAAAGCATCAATCGTTTAAAGAATATACAGAAAGATATCAAGGAGATTATGTATTACTTACTGGAGCTAATGGGCAACTAGGACAGGGTTTTCAAAAGTTATTTGATAAATTAGGAGTAAAATATATAGCTACTGATTATCAAGAATTAGATATTACTAATAAAAAGAAAGTAAGAAAGTATATAGAGAATAATAATTTTACAATAATTATTAACTGTGCTGCATATAATAATGTAGATAAGGCAGAAGAAGAAGTAGAAAAATGTTATGCTCTTAATACCTATGCTCCTAAAAATTTAGCAGAGATATGTAAAGAGAAAAATATAATATTTGTAACTTACTCAACAGATTTTGTATTTGATGGAGAAAAGGAGATACCATATACAGAGGAAGATATACCTAATCCATTATCAATATATTCAAAATCTAAATTAGAAGGAGAAAAGTACTCATTAGAATATGAAAAAACTTTTCTCATTAGAACTTCTTGGGTATTTGGAATGGGAAATAATAACTTCTGTAAGCAAGTAATAAATTGGTCAAAGGATAGAGATATACTAAAGATAGTAGATGACCAAATATCTAGCCCAACATATTCAAAAGATTTAGCAGAGTTTTCCTGGGACTTGATACAAACAGATAAATTTGGATTGTATCACTTCTCAAATAGTGGAGAGGCTTCTAAGTATGAACAGGTTGAATATATCCTTAAAAAGATAGGATGGGAAGGAAAGTTAGAGAGAGCAAAGACAGATGATTTTCCATTGAAAGCCAAAAGAGCTAAATATTCTAAACTAGATAGTAGTAAGGTAGAAAAGATATTAGATAAAAAAATACTCCATTGGAAAGAGGGAATAGATAGATTTTTAGAAGAAATAAAAGATAGGAATAAAGGATAAAAAATGAAAAAAATTATAAAAAAATTAAAAAAGATTTTAAAAATTAGAAAGAAAAAAGAAAAAAATATAATATATAATAAATTAGATTTTAAGAAAATTATTAATATACCAATAAAAAATATAAATAGAATAATTTTTGTAATTCCAAATATGGTTAAATATAGTGGAGGACATACTTCAATATTAAGGTTAGGAACATAATTAAGTCAGAAATATGAGGTTTAAATATGCTAGTTATATAGAAAATGAGATAACGCTTATGAAAGAAGCTGCTTCTTCCAATTTGAAAAATTATAAAGGTGAAATTTTAAATCTTTCAAATTTAGAAACGACTGTAAATGATATAATAATTGCTACATTTTGGGAAAGTGTTTATTATATAAAAAGTTTAAAAGGTTACAAAATGTATTTTATTCAAGATTATGAACCATACTTTTATGCATATGGTGAGAAATTTATTTTAGCTGCAAAGACATATGAGATGGGGTTACATATGGTAAGTTTGGGCCAATGGAATTTAGAAAAAATAAAAGAACAATTAAAAGCAATTGATAATAAAATGAATTATATTGACTTTCCATATGAAAAAAAGAATATTTTAATATAAAAAGAAATTATGATAGTTATAAAAATAAGAAAGAAATAAAATTGTGTGCTTATGTAAAAAAGGATGATAAAAGAATTCCATTTGTTATAGAGAAAATATTATTAAATTTGAGAGAAAAATTAAAGTTAGAACAAATAGAGTTAAAAGTTTATTATTTTGGAAATGGAAAATCCTTAGAGTTAGAAGGTGGAATTAATTTAGGAAAATTATCGAAAGAAGAATTGAACAAACTATATTGTGAATGTGATTTTGGTATATGTGCTTCTATAACAAATATATCTTTAGTACCTTATGAAATGCTTGCAACAGGATTACCTTTAATAGAATTTAAAGAAGGAAGTTTTGAATACTTTTTTAAAGATGAGAGTGCAATATTAACAGATTTTAGTGGTGATAATTTAAAAGATAAAATTTTAGAAAGTTTAAATCATACAGAAATATTAAAACAAAGAAATGAAAATGCTAGAAGAATTTTAAAAAAATTGAGTTGGGAAAATTCTGGGAAACAATTTTTAGAGATAATTGATAATATAGAAAATTTTGATATATTAATTAAATAAAAATAAAATTTATGGAAAAAATAAAAAATAAGAGTAAAATCAAGTAAAGTGAGGAAGAGGATAATGTTTTCAAAGGAAATTAAA
>OGJS01000834.1_pt1 | contig 16263 bp, 17 predicted proteins | sample 1572241 | NCBI WGS metagenome assembly OGJS01 (sample SAMEA2582145, study PRJEB24529) | metagenome | biome: Human gut stool | place: China | collected 2011 | reverse complement strand
GCAGGGCGGCTGAACAGATTACCGTCCCCAAGTCCCGGGCCGCCAATAAAACGCCACGCCGTAACCGGGTCGTCATGGATAACCTTCCGGTTGTAACTTTCCCCGAATACAGATCCAGCGACTGGTCGGCCGTCAAGCACCATTGTTCCCCCAGCTGGACGGCCGCATATTTCGCAATAAAATACCAAAATGAGGTGTACCAGACCGTCGTGTCCCCCTCTGTTCCCGGCCTGGCCGCAATATACCAGCCTTTCATTACTTCCTGCAACCAGCCGTTATCCAACAGCCGGGTTAAATGCGTCCTCCCTATCTCGGCCGTCCCTTGCAGGACGACACAGCGGTCTTTCTCCTGAAGCTTTCTTAATTCCTCCAGTGAAGCCGCCATTTTCTCCGCCATTGTTGCCATAACCGTTTTTATTTAGATTCTGATTATTTTCGTGCAAATACTCGTTTTTAGACACGTGCAAATACTCGTTTTTAATTATGCGCATTTACTCGTATTTGTTGCAAAAATACAATATTTGTTCCGATAATCAGCTACTAATGAAGTCTTTTTTTACTTGTTGTATCGTTGAAACGGCCTTTCCCGTGAGCTTCGCCACGTTCCGGATCGAGTAGCCTTTCTTTAACAAGGCGATCGCCTCCCGGTATTCCTCTTTCCTCTGTTCGGCCGTTTTCCGACTTCCCGGCTTCCGTCCCAGCCTGCCCCCTTTCTGGATGTACAACTCCCGTCCGCTATTAAGGCGGTCAATGATCCCCTGGCGTTCGATTGCGGCCAGTTCCCCCAATAGGGTAGTAATCAGAGAGGACAAGGGGTTTACCGTCTTGTCCGGCCGTAATGTTTCCAGGTTCAAGTTTTGGATATACACGCATATTTTATGCGTGTGCAGCGTATCGAGTGCCTTTAGGATCTCCAGGGTGGAACGCCCCAGGCGTGAGATCTCGGTCAGCAACAGCATATCCACCCGGTTCTGCGGATCTGTGCAGTATTCCAGGCAACGGCTTAAAACCGGGCGTTCGATATTTGCCTTTCGTCCGCTTATCTTTTCCTCAAAGACCGCCGTCACCTCGTACCCCCGTCCGGCTGCGAACCTCTCCAGATCGACAACCTGCCGTTCGGTCGATTGCCTGGCCGACTGCGAGCTTACACGTGAATAGATAACCACATTCATAAGACAAGGGATATTATAACAGGTCAGTTATCACAGCCGCCGGAATATCCAGCTTTGAGAAAGCGAACATCTTTTTCCCCAGATCCTTTAACGAGGCTCCGATATGGTACACGTCCGTTTCATCAACGATCAGGAAACGGTCGTGACTGTCCCGGTATGTCCTGATGTCGATAGGTGGGTACTGGCTGTTATGCCTGTCAAGATCAAGTTGGAGTTGCTGCGTGATACGCTGTGTGTAAATGGTGGCCGAGACACCGACGCTGCGTTTACTCAACATGAGCAAGACCGTTTCGTCCACATAGTTGTCGATAAGCACGATCGAACGCCTGGCCGACTTTACCAGATCGGTGGCCAACTTGTACGCATCGAAAATCTGTCCGTTATAAAAAACGCCTTCAACCGGGGGCAAGGCAGTACGCACAAAAAAATCTATCTTCTCGGTATGTTGAGCGACAGTCCTTTCAAGTTCTGACAAACGTTTATTAATGGAATACCCCTTTAAAAGATAATCCTTTAATACACTATTCACCCATTTCCTAAAAAGGGTTGCGTTCTTGCTATTAACCCGATATCCTATTGACAGAATCGCATCAAGATTATAATATTTAGTAGTATATCTCTGTTTGCCGTCATTACCCATACGTTCCAAAATGGAACATGTGCTATCTACATCAAGTTCGCCGCTTTTGTAAATGTTGTTCAAATGTTTGGTAATAGCTGGCCTTTTAGTCCCGAACAAGTCGGCTATTTGTTCTTGTGTCAGCCAAACGGTTTCATCTTCCAGCCTCACTTCCAACTTGACCGCTTCATCCGGCTGGTATAATATGATTTCTCCCTGTTCCATTGCTTATTTACCTTTTCTTAATTCATCAAGCCTCTGCATCGCACCGCTGAACTTCTCACTAAACATCATATCATCGGGCAAAACAAACCAGGTGGGAATACCTCTCGACTGTGGATTACCTATACATTCATCTTGCCCGTTCTGTTTGCGGTAATCGTCCCATTCACTATAAGCGATGTTCCAACGAATACCTAATTTATAGGTATTTTCCCATTTAATAATAGCCAGTGAATAGGCCGGATCATCTTTGCCGTCATAAATCACTTCTACAACTTCAACCATCCCTTTAGGGGAATTTATAAACTTCGGATTTTTATACGAATAAGTGCTCATGTCTTTTATTTTTTATTTATAGCACACAAAGATACTCAAAAACAAATATATACATATATACATACGTATGATTAACGTATAAAAACATTTATGGTTATTCTAATCTTTGATTAATTCCGGTACAGAAACAAAACGTACCGAAAGACGGAAACAGGATTTATTTCGGTACGCTTCCCCGATCGGCACAAAAAACACGCAAAAAACGAAAAATACTACTTTTAGTATTTTAGTATATTAGTATTTTAACTATATTTGCGAACATGACAACCATTTAAAAAACTGAATTTATGAGCAAAGCAAAAGTAATCTCCGTATTGAATCACAAGGGGGGAGTAGGAAAGACCACAACCACGATCAACCTGGGCGGTGCGTTACGTCAAAAAGGGTACAAGGTTCTTTTGATCGACCTTGACGGGCAGGCCAACCTGACCGAATCGCTGGGCTTCTCTGCGGAGCTTCCCCAAACGATCTACGGTGCGATGAAAGGCGAATACGACCTGCCGATCTACGAGCATAAGGACGGCCTTAGCGTCGTTCCCTCCTGCCTGGATCTCTCGGCCGTTGAAACGGAGTTAATCAACGAGGCCGGACGGGAGCTTATCTTAGCCCACCTTATCAAAGGCCAAAAGGAGAAATTCGATTATATCCTGATCGACTGTCCCCCCTCGCTGTCGCTGCTCACGCTTAACGCACTGACGGCCTCGGATCGGTTGATTATCCCGGTTCAGGCTCAATTCCTGGCAATGCGTGGAATGGCTAAACTTATGCAGGTAGTCCACAAGGTGCAGCAACGTTTGAACTCGGATCTTTCGATAGCCGGGGTTCTGATAACCCAGTACGACGGAAGAAAGAACCTGAACAAGAGCGTTTCGGAACTGGTACAGGAAACATTCCAGGGCAAAGTGTTCAGCACCCATATACGCAACGCCATTACGCTGGCCGAAGCCCCGACACAAGGACTGGATATTTTTCACTATGCCCCCAAATCTGCCGGGGCAGAGGACTACGAAAAGGTATGTAACGAACTGCTAACAGAAATAAAGTAACCATATGGCAAAGAAGAACGATTTAAAAAACAGTATGTCGGCCGGACTGACCGGGGGCTTAGACAGCCTGATCCAATCCACGGCCGGGCAAAAAGAGGCTCAAAAGCCGAAGAAAGCGAAAACCGTGCATTGTAATTTTGTCATGGACGAAACCTATCACCAGAACTTAAAGCTGATCGCGATCCGCAAAGGCGATTCGCTAAAATCGGTATTGCAAGAGGCTATATCTGACTACTTGGATAAAAACAGTTCCCTGCTATAACAGCGTATCGGGAATATACAGGGCAAACACTCCACAAAAGAAATTCTCCAGGAAAAAGGTACGCAAAAAGCACCCCTACACATCAAAAAGTATATTGAAAATGCGATTCCCTATAAAAAACCCGTTGGCAGGGTTAATCTTGCGTATGTTTAACCTGCCAACGGGTACGATATTAATAAACGTTTGGATTAAGGTTGGACGTTTACGTCTTTATTATCTGCATCAACCCAGCCTGTTGTCTCTGCATCAAACCGGATCGGATTCAACACAGCCTCTCCCTGATCATCATAACCACCACCGAAAATCAACGTGTAGATATGACGCTTGCCCGCTACCCATGTATCTCCGAACGGAACATAAATTGTTTTGTATTCGCTTGCTGAACCCAACAGATAAGCTCCGGACTGCCGGATTTTGCAGGAGATCTCCAGGTAACATTGCTTCGCATTATCGGCCTCCAACTTGCTTTTGTTGGGTGCGGAAACAGTCCAAGCAGTCAGCGTCTGTGGTATATTCAGCATAGGAGTATTTGTGGAAATATCGGTAGCTGCGGTATTACTATTGACCGTGATATTTGCGTTTTTCACTACGGTAAATGCGTGTGGAAATGCTAAATCAGACGAACTCCAACTTCCCGTTTCTTCGGCTGTCGCAGGCAATGTGAAGGCGCCGGCAAATTTGAAATTATGAATCTTGATCATGTCGATGTCCACCTGCATGTTAGCGTATTGGGTCTTTGCTTTGAATACGACCTGAGACAGAATATGTTTGAAGTTAAATTTCACTACTCCGTTGTTTGTGGCTTTTGTCTGGCCTTTGGCTATGGCATACATCACGTCGTAGTTTGCATGAGTACCGGCTCCATACTCATCGATGCAGGTATAACTTATCTTTTGGACAGTCCCGGAGGCTTCCCACATATAATTCATCATCATGTCTTCACTAACCGTTCCGGGATTGAACGCGTAAAAGTCCAAAGCCTCGGAAGGCCAATAACGAAGATCGCCCGCATCGTCATAATCCCACTTACCATCTTTGTACACGATCTTCACTCCGTCATGTTCAAAATCCGTGTCGACCTTTCCCATGAAGGCAGTACCATCCGCCGTAAAAGCGAACACGTCGAAATCGGTGCTCGTCAAGTTGGAGGGGGTAGTAGGGGTAGCCCTCGTTTCCGCCGCATTACTTAACACGTTAAAACCAATCGCATTCCGTGAGGAGGTTTCCACATTCGCAATCTCCTCTTCTGAGCAACCCATGAGTAATGTTCCAAAGATTGCCCAAAGCATTACTGTACTTTTTTTCATAAATAAAAATAAATTAAATTGATACATATAATTAATAAACTCGATTACTTAATAGTTGACATAGCGTTTACCCGGCATCCAATCCGCACTGAAAACTCAAATATCCGTTTATAACACTATATCCATATTCACATCATCCCAATCATCAACGTCCACATCAAATCCCGCACCGTCACTTCCCGGCTCGGATGGTACCTCATAATCAAAATTCAACACCAGATGCACATCACCGATATGCCCCGCTACCGGGACATCATGCACTTGGTCGCTCACGTCCTGTTCCAATACAGACATGCTGCCGGAACGGTTCTTGAGATACAGCCGGAAAACATTGGGCTCTCCTTCAAGTGCGGAATGTCCAAACGTATAGAATCCGCCTATAATCTGATTCCGTGAAACCATTCCATCAAAGAGCAGGCTCTCCGAAAGACCGGCGGGCAAACTGTCGCCGGACATGTTAAGCGAGCCGGACATGCCGGAAAGAGCGGCCCGCAAATCCGCCACCCTATCCAGTCCCCGAAGACCGTTCACCTCATACGTGTAGTGACATACCATGTTTACGGGAGTTAGCCGTACTATCTCCGCGCTTCCTCCCGGAATGTCCTTGAGGATAACTCTGTCTATATGGTCGCCACACAGCCAGGGTGGGGTGACAGCCATTGTCCGGTTATCCGGCGACTGAACATCACGCGTATCGGCAGTAAAAAGCGTGTAACTGCCGTTTTCTTTCCAAACCATCCCGTCGGTATCGTAGTTGAAGCAAATTACCCGGTAATCATTCTCGGGGAGCTCCACTTCCCCATCCTCTCCTCCGGGGAAATCAAATATCCACGTGTTGCTTTCATCGTCGGTCGGATAAAATACGACCCTCATGCCTTCAGGCTTGTCATGATTGGAAATCTTGGTCCAGTCGAATACTACCCGCACCTTGGCAAAGTGCGGATGATCGTAACATAAATCCTTATGCTCACAAGCCGTCAGTCCTATCCATAAAAATATGAACACCAGACAAAAGCGTATCCGTATCACTGCCTGCCTCCTTTCTTCTCGTTGTAGTTGCCACGGCCGATCAACCACACCAAAGAGATACCCGCCTTGGTCGGGCCGAACCAGCGGCGGTTTTTAGTGGTCTGCCATACATAGTGACCGTCCAAAGGGATGTACTCCTTGTACGATCCTCCAAGGTAGCCGATTCCCAACGTGAAATCCACATTGAACCGATGTCCCACAGGTAACGAGTAGCCGTAAGCCACGCCTCCCCCGTAACTCCATTTATCCCCCAAGTAACCTTTCCCACCCAATTCGAAATCATAGGTGACGATCTGCCCGTACAATCCGACATGATGCCCGGAAAACGGTTTTTCCACCGCTCTCCGACCGAACCAGCGGCGCAACTCCACATCTCCCCCATAGATACGCCAATAATTATGCTTCCGATCACTTTTCCACCAGGCATACATCCAATTCCCGGCCACAGACCAGTTCTTCCCCAAACAGAACTCAACCCCGATGTCAGGTATCAAAACAGCGTCATAAAGCAAGTTTGTTTTCACCGCCATGCAAAACGGCCGTTTCTTTACCGGAGCTATGACGGTAACGGTATCACGGATGCACAACGTATCACGTGTATGTATATATACCGTATCTCTGACGGGATTTATCGGATCACTATCATAGCATATTTTCACCATCGACGAACGAAGTTTCGGAAAATGGAATTTATACAAATATGAGTATGGCCTCCCCCCTTTCAGTCTTTTCAGTTCTCCCCCCAAATAAGGGCTGTCCTGGTTTTCCAAACGGACGATCTTCTCCAACAAACGAAGGACATCCTCCCTCTCCGGAACATTCACATCCGCTCTCACCATCGTTATAAGTCCGTTCCAGTCGCTTCCCGAAAAATGAAAATCCCTCTCCAATACCGGAATCTTTATATAAGGTGATATATACCGCCACAAAACCTCTGCTCGTTTTTCAGACAGCCTTCCATTCAACAGCCCCCCTCCTTCCGGGGAAGCTCCTCCTATTATTTGAATTTTCCTGATAAGACGGACGGAGTCGTTCAATGCGGAACAGATTTTAGCAAACCGCTCCATCTCGTTCCCATTGTCAAGTAAACATGTATCTATATTTACCTTTCCTTGATGAAAATAGATCCTTACCGAATCACGCTTCTCCTGAGCGGATATTTCTCCGCTTATACTCAACACGAGCACGAACAATACACATTTAATATAAAAACCTCTTTTCGTCATTTAATCATTTGTTAATATGACAATCCAAACCCAGGCTTTTACACCCCCTTGAATTTCGACCGCAAAAATACACACTTATAAACCAACTTCCAAAGCAAAAAACAAACATTTTAAACTTATAAATACTTAAAAAGACAACCACACAACAGCTACAACACTTACCACAGCAGCCAATCATGCTTACACAACAACTAAAAATACTTAACATCATAAAGAAAAGTACTTAAACATACAAAAAAAACAGTTATCTTTGCAAGAAACATCATACTTAATAACACTTAAAACAATAAAATACATGATATTCAGCACAAAAGCCGCCTCTTTTCTAAGTTCAATAAAAACTCAAACTTACGACAAAAAAGAAAGAGAAATGATAATAACGTATCAACAAAAACGAGTCTTTCATCTATCCCTGCTCATGCTGGTCTTATGCGCACCCATATACATATATTCAGTTCCATTTCCCAATGAACAGTTTTATTATATTAACAGCGTATTATTCCTGTTTATCATTATGTGCACTCTCGCTTATTTTAAAAAGAGAGTAAATCTGACCACGACCTTTTCCATTATACTGATAGCCATACATATCGAGATTTTTATCGAAATAATTTATTGCTCAATATGTAGCGGATATGAATATAGTTATCAAAGAGCATTGATAATGAGTAACATTACTATCTCTCTCTTATTTACCATGCTTTCCATCTGTGCCTATATGAGTAATATCTCCATCCTATTGTCCTCCCTTACCATAGCTTCCTATACAATCTGCACACTTATCACCGACGAACCGTTCCTATACAGTTATCTGCCTTTGATCATCATCATATACACCATGATCCCCTTATTAGGAAGATCCTTACACAGTAATATCAGCAGCTTGCTAAAAAGTAGCAACTTGCTAAAAGAGGAAGAGGAAATGCTTTTGAAACGTCTCCAAATGAAAAAGGAAGAACTATTCGCGTTCGCCGAGTTGTTAAGCGAGAATAACCCGGAAGAAAAGACAAGCTCCCTGTTAAACATAATAGGGGAACAATCCAAAGAAAATCTTTTTACAGCCCTTGCCGCATACCAGAAAAAGGAAAAAAGTAAACTTGATACAATCAGGAGAATATATCCCAATTTATCCCCGTCCGAATTAAACATCTGCCGTTTAATACTGCAAGACAAGACCGTCAGCCAAATATGCGAATTATTACATCGGAGTAGCGGAAACATAACCAGCCAACGAGCGAACATACGTGCCAAACTCGGACTGAAAAAAAGCGACAATTTAAAAGAAGCATTACAAGAACGCATGAGGCTGTATGAAGAAGAACACCACCGGCAAGAGGAGTTTTCAGCCATGCGTTAGGGATTGCAGAGTAAAGCCCACAGCCTTTAGGCGAGGACTTGAAACGTAAAGCCCGACCGTCCCACGGGAACGCCCAAAAGAAAAAAAATCCCCCGAACATTCATCCGGGGGACATTCAGGTCGTCACGTCAATTATAATACAGATTAAGATCATCCATACCGATCTCCTTCCCGTCCCGGAAAGAAAGGCTCTTTTTCTCGATCTCCTTTCCGTTCTTGTAAACGGTCACAACCCACTGCATCGGCTCGTTCACGACACCGTCCTCCCCGTCCACGACACTACCGGAAACGGCGAACTCGATCGCCTTTCCCGTCGTGGTTAACGTCACCTTTTCGACGGCCAGTTCTTCATCGCTTAGAATCAACGGGCTTGCGAGGCTTTCCCCCGTCGCCCCGTCTTTCAACCGCGTACCGTTGGCGACTACCACGACCGACTTAATGAAGCTGCGGAAATCTCCCGACTGCTCGATCGTTACCTCATACATCGCCCCTTTTCCTCCCGGTTCGTCGTCGTCCTTGCTGCAACCGACGAAACACAATGCCATGCACACGCATACGGCCGACAAATACAAATACTTTCTCATACCTTCAATTATTTAAGTTTATAAATAGATCACGCACCCCAGGCCGACATGGTTGTTATTCCGGAGAATGGAGTTAAACAACATTTCAAACCTGTATTCGGCAAAAAGAGCCACTTTCGGGCTTAGCAACATTTCCGGCCTTATCCCGACCTCGTATCCATACACGAAAGCCTTGCTTTTCGCCAGGTACACAAGATCGCTTTTCGCCTTGGCTTTTTGGTAGCCGATCGTCCCGGCTGCGATCCCCAGGAGCGAGAATTTCCGTCCTTTCAGGGCGTAATAGGCCAACTCCGGGCCGACCGTCACGGTGTTTGCCTTTACCAGATCCCGGTTTAGATTCCGGTAATTAAGGTTTGCCCCCACCTTGAAAGCCTTGTACACCTTTCCAAAACCGAACGTCCCCTGCACCTGACTTTCATCCACGATATAGCCCAGCTTCACGTTCATATACTGGCTTCCGATATATTGTGCCCTGCACACGGCCACCAGGCACAAAAAGAGCGATAATACGGCAATTTTTCTCATAACCTCATTGATTTACTTGTATCGTTACATTCTCTTTCACTGGCAGACCGTAACGGCTTGAAACGGTAAACTCGATCACCGCCTGTCCGGTCGCATCCGGCCGGAACGTCACCAGGTTGTTTTTTTCCAGTGCCACGCCCTCGCCCCTTGTCGCATCATACCCGGAAATATATACCCGGCCGCTTCCCTTTACGAACCTGGCCGACGCTTTCACCCTGTAAAGTTCCGTATCAAGCTGCAAATAAAATTCCGCTTCCTCCGATACCAGCATAAGATCCGGCACGTTCCGGAAGCGTATGTTTATCTCCGGGCTGGAAACTTTCAGCTTGATGCTGTCGGATCCTGTCACCAGTTCGCTGGCTACCCCCATGACGATATACGCCTCTCCCTCGGTTGCCGGGATAAAATCGAAATCCAGCCGATTGTTTGCCTTGAAATCATATTCAAACGTTTCTCCGGGGCTGTATTCGGTGTTATGCACCAGGATAACGCCGTCCCCGTCCCTGACCTCAAAGCGTGTCAATATCTGATCCCCGTTGTCCGGATCGAGATCCGAGATCGTAAGGGTGCAATTAACGGGCTTCCCCACTACGGCCGTACCCACGTCTATACTTTTCAGCGTCACGGAAAAATCCCGGCTGACAAGTTTCAGTTCGTCGTCGCAAGACGACAAAAAGACCAAAGCGCACAAGGCGGTAACTAATTTTCTCATACGATTTATTTTATTTGTTCACGATAATACGATCAAACAGAGCGTTCAGATCCACCCCTTTGCTCCTTAGAAAAGCGATGTATTTCACCACCACGGGGGCGGTTTCCGACTGCTCGATGTTGCAAAGCTGCTGGCGGCTGATCCCCATTTCCTCGGCAACACTTTTCGCCGTCAGGCTTAGCCTGATCGCATAATTACAGTTTTTCCTTTTCTTCCGTTCGGCAGTGCGTACCGCCATGCCCTTGTCTTTCCAGCCTGTTCCCGTCTTTTCCCTTTTCTTTCTCGTCCCTTGTTTTTTCTCCTTTTCCTGCCGTTTTCCCACGCTTTTTCGCTCCGTTTTCTCCGGCCTGCGGTGTAATGTGATGACACATGGTGTAATGTGTGTCCTAACATATTGCAAATCAATTATTTATCAATTTTTCCCCTATATATTTGCGGTGACAACATGAGTTATCAACACTAAAAATCAAAAATTATGGCAAAGAAAAATGCAAGGGAAGAACCCCCGAAACCGCAGGTCTCCGAAAACGAGCAGATGAGTGACATCGTGTTCATCCTTGACAAGATGGAACTGATTCTGGAAGCGGTGTCGCAAATCGGACAGGACGGAAAATTCAACACGGTAGCCGCCGACAGGCAGAACCGGAACTCCTTCCTGAAGATTGACCGCTATGCAGACGCCTTCGAGAACTTCATCAAGAACTTCTGGAGCCAGCTGAAAGACCCGACACGCTTCGGAATCCTCTCCGTCAAGGAAGACAGGCTGGACGACCCTGCCGTACAGCAGGCCATCGAGGACATCGCCGCAGGAAAAAAGACAAAAGCCGTGGAGGAATTTCTCAAGCAGTACGAGATTGTTCCGCGCAACAAGGAAAACCAAAGTATCAACCCCAAAAACCAAGAAGAAATGGCAAAGAAAAATGAAACCCAGCAGCAGGCTGCCGCAGCTGACAGCCAGCCGCAAAACCAGTCCCCCCAGTACCGTTACAACGAGTCCATGATCAACTGGGAACAGCTCAAGAATTTCGGAATCTCCCGTGAATACCTCCAGGAACGCGGACTGCTCGAACAGATGCTCAAGGGCTACAAGACCAACCAGGTCGTGCCCATAAGCATGAACTTCGGCTCGGCCGTACTGAGAACGGACGCACGTCTGTCCTTCCAGCAGTCCATGGCGGGCGAAGTGGTGCTCGGCATCCACGGTATCCGGCAGAAACCCGACCTTGACCGACCGTACTTCGGACACATCTTCTCCGACGAGGACAAGAAGAACCTGCTCGAAACGGGCAACATGGGGCGTGTCGTGGAACTGAAAGGACGCAACGGGGAATATATCCCATCCTTCATCAGCATCGACAAGCTGACCAACGAGGTGGTCGCCATGAAAGCGGAGAATGCTTTCATCCCGAGGGAAATCAAGGGAGTGGAACTGACAGAGCAGGAGCAGAATGACCTGCGTGAAGGCAAGAAGGTCTATGTAGAGGGCATGATCGCCAAATCCGGCAACGAGTTCAACGCCTTCATTCAGGTGAATGCCGAACGCAGGGGTGTCGAGTTCATTTTCGAGAACGACAAGCTCTTCAACCGCCAGACACTCGGGGGCGTGGAACTGACACAGAAACAGATTGAGGACCTGAACGCTGGAAAAGCCATCTTCGTGGAGGGAATGCAGCGCAAGGACGGCGAGGTGTTCTCCTCCTACGTGAAGTTGGACGAGGCGACAGGCCGCCCGTCCTACACCCGCTATAATCCGGACTCTCCGGAAGGCGCACGCGAAATCTATATTCCCAACGAAATCAACGGGGTGAAGATTACGGCGGAGGAACAGCAGCAGCTCCGTGACGGCAAGGGGATTTTCCTCAATGACATGGTGAACCGCAAGGGAGAGGAATTCTCCTCCTTCATCAAGGCCGACCTGGAAACGGGACGCCTGAGCTACTCCCGTACGCCGGACGGCTTCGAGCAGCGCGAGGATTTCAAGATTCCACCCAAGGTATGGGACGTGGAACTGACCAGACAGCAGCGTGCGGACCTGCAGAGCGGAAAGGCCGTGCTGGTGGAAGGCATCAAGGGATATGACGGGAAGACCATCTCGCAGTACGTCAAGGCGAACTTCAACCAGGGGCGTCTGGACTTCTACAACGAGAATCCTGACCGCAAGCGTGATGCCTCGCAGCGCAATGTGGTGGCCAACAGCCAGCGACAGGAACAGGGAAACCGCAAGTCAAAAGGTGCGAGCATTGCCTGACAACAGGTTACTGAAAAATGAATGTTGAATCAAAAAAAGAAAGAAATATGAAAAAGGAAAACGGAAACGACATGCCTTTCAAGGCTGATGAAGTGAACTGGGACGAACTCTCCGGTATCGGTATCATGAAGGACGAGCTGGAACTCTCCGGCGAAATGGACACCCTCCTCAGGGGAGAGAAAACGAAAGTGATGTCCCTGAGCCTCGTGCTCCTCGGCGTGGACGTGGTGATGGACGCCACGCTCCAACTGGTCCGTAAGGGCGAGTCCCCGCTACTGGAAATCCAGGGAGTGACACCGCTGGGCAAATAATCTGGGAGCAATTATCAAGTAAACCGATGTCTTACCGCCGTTTCCTGTCTTCCGCATGGAAAACGGGAAACGGCTTAATTTTTATCTTACAATATGATAGCAATCATCGCAGAAAAGCCGAGTGTAGGCATGGACATTGCCCGTGTAGTCGGGGCTGATACAAGAAATGACGGCTACTGTTCCGGTAACGGATATATGGTGACCTGGGCACTGGGACACCTCGTGTCACTGGCCATACCGGACACTTATGGTTATACGAAAACGGCGGAGGAGGACTTGCCGATGCTGCCGGACCCGTTCCGCCTGGTCTCCCGACAGATGCGCACGGACAGGGGAATGGTTACGGACATCGCCGCCTCGAAACAGCTGAAAGTCATAGAAAGCGTGTTCGACCGGTGCGACAGCATCATCGTGGCTACCGACTGTGCCCGTGAAGGGGAACTTATCTTCCGCTGGATATACGACTTTCTGGGCTGCACGAAACCGTTCAGACGCCTGTGGATCTCCTCGCTTACTGACGAGGCCATACGAAAAAGGTCTGGAGGAACTGAAGGACGGCTCGGAATACGACAGCCTGTATACCGCCGCCGACAGCCGCGCGAAGGCAGACTGGCTGGGGGGCATGAACGCCAGCCGTGCCCTGGCCATCGTTTCCGGCTCGTCCAACAACTCGATCGGACGGGTGCAGACTCCGACGCTCGCCATGATATGCAGCCGCTACAGGGAGAACCGCAGTTTCGTATCCACACCATACTGGCAGCTGCATGTCACCCTCAATGGCGGCACGTCACACCGCCGCTTCTTCCATCCCGCGACCTTTGACGACAGGCAGAAGGCGGAAGCCGCCTACCGCAGTCTCTCTCCCGATTCTTCGGCGACGGTCACGAAGGTGGAGCGCAGGAAAAGCCTGCAACAGCCGCCGTTGCTCTACGACCTAACGGCACTCCAGAAGGACTGCAACGTGCACCTCGACCTGCCCGCAGCAAAGACGCTGGACATCGCCCAGTCGCTCTACGAGAAGAAGCTCATTTCCTACCCGAGAACGGGAAGCCGGTATATCCCGCACGATGTGATGGCCTGCGTGCCCGGTCTGTTGGAAAGGATAATGGCCATGCCCGAATTCGCCACAAGTGCCGGAATCCTTGACTTTGCGCGTCTCAACACCCGTAGCGTGGACGACCGTAAAGTGACGGACCACCATGCTCTCATCACGACCGGCATCGCACCCGAAGGGCTTTCCGAAGCGGAGGAGGCCGTCTATACGCTGATAGCCGGACGTATGCTGGAGGCGTTCTCGCCCTGCTGCGAGAAGGAACTGATTCTTATGGAATGTCGCCTGGACAACATGGATTTCCGCTCGAAAAGTTCCCTTGTCGTCAGTCCGGGATGGCGCGGCATCTTCTGCAGGAAAGAGGACAGGCAGGACGACGAGCCGGAAACCGACGAGGGTACGGCCGTATTTGCCGAAGGGGACACGGTTCCTGTTTCAGGATTCGGACTGTCCCAGAAGAAGACCGTGCCCAGATCGCCCTATACCGAGGCCACGCTGCTGGCAGCAATGGAGACCTGCGGCAGGGAGATAGCCGACGAACAGGCACGCGAGGCCGTGAAGGAGCTGGGCATCGGCACGCCCGCCACAAGAGCCGCCATCATCACCACACTGTTCAAACGTGACTATATCGCCCGCTCCGGCAAGAGCATCGTCCCCACGGAAAAGGGACTTCATATCTACGATGCGGTGAAGGACATGCTCGTGGCGGATGTTTCCCTGACAGGAAGCTGGGAGAAGACCCTGCTCCAGATAGAGCGGCACACGCTCGGACCGGACACGTTCATGGCATCCATCACGGACTACACCCGCAAGGCTACCCGTGAAATCCTGAACCTCAGCCTTCCGGCGGCAGCCGCCCGCACATTCACCTGTCCCAAATGCAAGACCGGACACATTATCGTCAGGGAAAAGAGTGCCCGTTGCGACAATAAAGGGTGCGGACTGACCGTGTACCGCAGATTCCTGAACAAGGAACTGACGGACCAGCATCTGGAACAGCTTTTCTCCTCCGGTTCCACACGCCTTATCAAGGGATTCAAGGGAAAGAAGGGCGTGGCTTTCGACGCTTCGGTCACCTTTGACGCCGGGTTCACCCTGACACTCTCGTTCCCCAAAAACGGGAACGGCAGGAAAAGGAAATGATGAAGCCATCCCGATTCGCGGGGCAAAGGTCGCAGCCCGCCCGTTTCCACCGGCAAGGTCAGGCCTTACGGTTTCTGGGAAAAATCATCCTCGCCAGAGGCTCCGGTATTTTTCCCGAAAACCTTGCCTGTGGAGGCGGACTGCAAGAAAGCCCCTGAAACCGGGAATGGCATTCCCGCCAAACAAATGAAGATTATGAAAGCAAAAGAACGTATCAGAAAGATAGCGGACAGCAGATGGGCAAGGACACTCGCGCTGGCCGTAACAGCAGCCATCATATTCAGCTGGCTCTATTCCCACGGTATATCGCCTGTATGGACTGCCGTGGCCATCATCTGTTTCAGGGGACTCTTCAGGTTCCTCTACCGTATAGCCTGTTTTCTCGTGGCATTGGCAATCATTCTGTGCATACTGAGTTTTCTGGTCTTCTGAAATCTGACGATATGGAACATGCACGGAATTTATCATTGCAGCATAAGGGAGCTGTCCGGGAGCGGGCGGCTCTTTTTGTATCCGTCACAGCCGGAAATGACACGGAAAGAAAAGGGAATGGACGGAAAACACAGACATTGGCAAACCGAGAACTACAGGGCAAAGTTGGCAAACGCTTCTTGTCGGACGGCAAGGTCAGGCCGCAAGCGGTTTCGGAAAAAATCATCCTCGCTGCGCTCCGGTATTTTTCCCGAAAACCCTGCCTTTCCGGAAGCATTTGCCGTTGGGCCCTTGTAGTTCAACGGGCTGCCAAAGCCCGGGTATTCACAGTTAAAAATTAAAGAATATGCAACAAGCGATCATCACAAGACAGTCACCAGCTCCGATAGGGATGCCCGTGACAAGAAGACCGAAAGTACACGTCCCGCAACCGGCAATCAAGCTGCCGCCAAGGGGAACCACAGGTCCCGTTCACATCTCAAAGCTGCTGAACCCCGTTCTGGAAATATGCAGACATCCGGATAGGAACAGGCTGCTGGCTGAATTATTCAGCGAATATTGAAACACAGTAAGCGCCTAAGTAAGTACATCTTCTACAGTTCATTTTCCCTCCTTACTTTTGCTACAAAAAAATAATATCCTATGATGCAGCGACGTAAACACATGATGAGCAGAGAAAAA
>OGJS01000827.1_pt1 | contig 16366 bp, 9 predicted proteins | sample 1572241 | NCBI WGS metagenome assembly OGJS01 (sample SAMEA2582145, study PRJEB24529) | metagenome | biome: Human gut stool | place: China | collected 2011 | reverse complement strand
GTGTATCACTCCAAGTCGCACAAAAAACATCAGTACATGCAAGTATTATTTATTTACAAGAAAAATCAAAATAATACCCTTTCTTAGTAGTTACAAATAATACTCCATCTTTCGGCACATTGGGAATCCCTTTTTTCTCTGCTTTTGCTTTTGAAATTAGTTTTGTATTTTTCATATTCGTAAAATCAAACCGGTTTCTAAAGCAATTCACTTTTTTCTCCTCCCTGATTATTATATCATTTAAAATCAATAAAGGGAAAATAAAATGATTATTTACACCTGCCCTTTTCTTATATTCTTCAATACTTTTATCGCTTGTTAATGGATAAACAAGAAGAGCGTCAATAGCTGAAACTACTATACTGTCATCAGAAGCAATCTGAGAAATAGTTTGCAACTTATTATTATTTTGGCATATGCTATTTGCAACACCAACCACTAAAAATAGTAGAACAAAACAGATCCTTATCATTTGAACATTTTTATTTCTTTAATCACCACCAATACATTGGAAAACATCTAAAATTGACAGTCATTCAAAATATTCAATTATCGCAACAGATCATTATTAAAATTCCATTTCATACTTTTTAATTAATATTTCTTTAATCTTTTAACAACTTTTTCTATTGGCATTACAAATATATTCCCATCAGTAATAGCAGCATCATAACCTCCACTTTCTACTTTTTGAACAGCATCAAAAATATATAAACTACTACAAATGGTATAGTTATTTTTTAAACGCCTACGAGTGTCTCTAAAATATTCTATTTTACTTTTAAAAAAACCAACCTTTTTCCCTACAAGATTAAAATCTAACGTATCTACTTTAAAAACAAAATTTAAATATCTTCCTTCATATTCATTGAGTATTAAAGTACTATCCATTCCCATTTTATCTATATTCTCCAATAAGCTTTTAGGTATTTCTGAAAAATTACACACTTGTAATTCGTACCTCCGTCCAAATTCATTCATACTATGATCATTAGATTTACATTTTCTAGAAATAGAAGAGCAACCGAATACCAAAATTTCTAAACATACAATTAAAAATAACTTCTTCATACTGTTTCAGCTTTTATGGAATTTGATAAAGATACGGACTTGAATAAATCCCTAATTGTCTGACAAATAATTGAGCATTTAAAAAGTGAGGATGAAATAGGTATATATTTGGAACTCCCGCACTCCATAAAGCTCTTGAAGTATGCCCTACACAACTATTAAAAAGTAAATCCCACCGAGTTACACCTGATACATATTCATTTAGGGCTAATGTACTGACATTATTTAGTTCCACTGACCAAGTACCTTTAGTACCTAAATAAGTCTCATAATTCAATTTTGCACCTTTAATAGAATTTTTCCAAGTTTCTGATAAGCTACTTGTAGATTTTTGAACAGGACTATCCGGCCCAACCGATACTAATCCGTATCCTCTTTCATTAGTTATAGAACTGTGTCCCCACCATTCGTTTCCACCTTTTGTACTAGCAGAATTGACTTTAATATTTTGACAGCTACCTCTATAAAAAGAAACTGCATCTGTTAGGTTAGCCAACGCCCCAAAACTATATCCGATATTTTCAAGTACAGTATTTCCTTTTTTGCCGAGATAACCCACAGTACCATTTGTAAAATCAAAGGAAGCAACTCCTAAACTCATTGAAATAGGGGTTTGCCCACCTGTGTAAACCCAAGTTCCAACTGAGTTAATCAATGAAGATCCAGTTATTGCCACAGTATTTGCCATTGGAAGACCTGAACTCGCTATCGCCCAACCTGCGTAACCACTTACTCCACCAACGGTAGCACCACCAAGCATATACCCCCAAGTTTTAACAGAACTATAATCCCATTTTATAGGATTATATTGCCCGTCGTTTGCAATAACGCCACCTGAATATGCTCCAATTGCAGCCCCAACAATTGCAGGAATAAGCCAAGGTAATTCCCCTGACGGATCTGTATACTTCAGTGGATTATTCAGGCAATAACTATATCTATTAAAACTTTGTGTAAAGTCTGGTGCTTGTACATATGGATCAGGACTTAAAAAACGACCTAAAGCAGGATCATATAGACGAGCGTTCATATTTACCAAACCAAACTCTGGTAAGTATTCATGACTTCCATAACCACGCCCCAAGAAGAGTTCCGGTTCAGTACCAAACTCGTAATATTCCAATTCTCTCCCATTACGTAATCGTCCCCACGCATCATAAGAATATTCTGCTTCATATAAGATATACCTAATCCTCCCTGTATAATCACGAGCTATATTATATACTTCCCAATCAGATTTAGTATTATCAATTGTACAGACTGTTAATGCAGAATATGCATCCCCACCAATATATAAATAATGAGTATCATTTGTATTATTAACTTTCTTCACCTCATAACAATCTCCTAAAAAGGATCGACTACGAACCGTTTCATTATTCGATTTAAAAACACTTGTTTTTATACGTTTTCCTCTATCATCATAAGAAAAATTAGCAATAAATCCATTCTCCTGAATCTTTTGAGGACGATAAAATGACGTATAAGTCACAGACTGATCTCTTGTTTGCATTGGAGAGTTAACAATGCTATTTAATCCAGTTACTGCATAAGGCTTTGTTGGGTGAGCATACTCCATTGAACCAATACCATCCATAAAAGTGATATTGCCTTTATTATCATAATCTACCCTTCTTGATGTCTTATTACCCTGTTTATTATGGGTTAGAACATTTGATAACCGATTCAGATGATCGTAAGTAAAATTATCTTTATAAAACCAGACATTCGAATCCCAAACCTCCATCATATTACCTGTCTGTACATCAAATTTGTATTCTAAAACCAGATCTGTACCAGCCCAAAGCTCTTTTAATACACCAAAATTATCATAAGCCGACCAATAATAATCACCCGCATAGCAATCTATAACATGCCCAAAATTATCTTCTTCCAATATAAAATACACTTGTTCACCATTCAATAAAATTTTCAGTAAATTACCATATGCATATACATGTTCTTCTTCAATTACAGGCATAGCTGACGGATGATATTTTATTTTCGTACAATTACCATTTGCATAAGAATATTCTCTCCGAAGGAAAATATCACTATCCTCTCCCTTCTCATAATCTTCTTTAACACGCCCATAATCATCATAGATATAAGATCTTACGAAATTTGTAGAAGTAGCAGAAGCTAACTGTTTTGTAACAGGATCATAACTGTAATTTGTTGTAAACTCCGGACAGGATTTACTCGTAATACGTCCATATTTATCAAAAACAGAAGTTATTGTTTTATTATTGGCATTTGTTTGTGTTATCGTACGTATATTACCAGAATATGATTCCGAATATGTTTGTGTACCCGCACTTGGATCAATGAGTTTTGTTTGTCGTCCATACGAATCATACTCAAATGAAGTTATGATATTATCCGGAGCTATAATTTGCTTCAGTTGACCGTCAGGTCGATATATATAAGAAATACTTCCTCCCGGATCAGTAGCTGCTACCAATTTTCCACTTTCATCGTAAGTACGGGTAGTACTGATATTCTCTGAAACAACAGTTATACTCCTGCCATTATAACTTGTTGTAGTAGTTTTTCCAGAAGCTTCAATAAGAGATATGGTTCGATCATACTCATCATAAGTATATGTATTCCATAACGTAGGATCATTTCCTTTAAATGGCAACGAAGTACGCTTTAAACGACCATATCTATCATATTCAGTATCTATATAACGCCAAGTTCCATCAAAACGTTGATCTCCATTACGTATCTCTCTATTTAAAGCATCATAAAAAGTTCTTAACTGAGGTTTTCCTGTCACTGTTTGAGTATGAAGATAACTTCCCTTTACATTAGACCACGTATATATATTGCTTTTTGTTACATCATCAGGGTAATTGGTTATTACCGCACGTCCCAAATTATCATAAGTATAATTAGTAGTATGTTGTAAGAAATCCATCACACTCAAAGGATTACCATACTTATCATATGAAAGAGTTGTTGTTGTACGCCCTAATGCATCAGTCACAGTTTTTAAATAACGATTATCCGTATCATACGTATATGTTTTTCCTAAAAATTCAGTAGCAGAATAAGGAGCAGCCTTCTCCGTTAAAATATTACCAAAATCATCATATGTCCAACGTGTTTCTCCTACTTTATTCCCATTTACTTTAATAATTTTCTTTTCTATAAATGGAGTATTCATTTTATAAGTAATTTCTTCTGACTGTTTCCACAACTCATTATTTTTCCAGTTAGTTATCTCTTTTACTAAAGGTAAACCTATAAAATAAACATTATCAAGATCATTTCTTTTATTTAAATAAGTTTGTGTGATCACTTTCTCAATATTATTTGAGTTGAGGCCACCAATATAATGGGTTTCTGAAATGGGATTATTATATTCATCATACCCATACCGCTTTGACAATGTAGTATTTGTTAACAAATCTTCAGTAGTCACAGAAGTAAGATTTATCTTTGTCTTTCGCCAAAAAGTATTAGAATTTGTATCTACATTATAACTATAATTTATTTCGGAGACTGGAGAAACTTCTTTTATCAAGACTCCCCGCTGAAATGGATCAAACGTACGTGTCGATAGTCTATTACGTACCATATCATAAGAAAGTATTTTAGTAAAGCTACAAAAACCTAATCCTTGACGATGCAAAATGGCATTTTCATATTCATACGACATGGCAGAAAATTCGGTACCATCCAATGTAGAAGTTTGTTTGTAAATAGTCCATAATGGACCCTGAAAGTTCTCATAAGGAAAAGATGCATTAGTACCCTTTTGATAGAATGGAGTTCCGCCTTCCTGGACAGAAAAATCATCATTTAACCGATAATAAGTATTCTTCTGTATAATCCCCAAACTATTGACTACCCCTGTCAGTAAACGTTGTTTAGACTCATTTTTACTAAAATAAAATTTATAAATACTACTACTACAAACACTTAACAAAAAATTATAATAATTAGGTAATGCAACAGACGAAGCGACAAATCGACTGTAAGGTTCGATAAGCATATCTCCACTTGAATTTTGTTCAAAATTCCATCCATCTTTATTAAAATACACTTTCAGTAGATCAAGTTCTGAATCTCTTTCTATAAGATCCACCAATCCATCCGAATTGGCATCTTGTAATATAAAGTCATGACCCTCATAATAATTTATATGTTGCTGTTCCCAAGCAGAAAAACCTTGCCCTGTAGAAGAAAAAATAGTCCATATATTTAAACTATTAGATGAGGATGATTCATATTCCTCCGGAGAAAGTAAAAAATCAACTTTACCATCCCCATTAATATCACCAGGAATAAGTAACCGATTTTCTAACATCTGATAAGTTAAAGTAGCAGAACTAAATTTAGGATTTAAGGAATATACATTATCCTCTTTTGTAAACGAATAAACATCTATCCCGCCATCACGAATATGACAAATATCAGTTTTCCCATCTCCATCCACATCCATGGGAATAATAGCACTATTCTGAACATCGAAATTAAACACATGCATATTATACAAAGTCTGACCTGTACTAAGATCAAATAGATAGCATTTAGATTCCTTATCCAACCCCAAGGGCTTATTCATAGAAACAACAAGTAACTCTATTTTTCCGTCCCCATTATAATCTCCTGGATAATACCCCTTAGGCCAAAAACCTTCACCGGCAGCATCGCTATCAAATGTTATAGTAGAAGAAAGAGTTATAGGGATTCCAGGAGCTGATTTATAGGTTCGGATATACAATCGATCAGTACCATTTTCAACACTATTGTTTATTTTCACAACTTCATCTCCCGACATACCATCCACATCAAACATTGTCAATAACTGGAAACCATCTCCCGCTATTATTTTTTCAACCTCCGGACATTCTTCTGATAAAGATTTATAAAATAACAATTCCTGTTCAGGATGATAAGAAGAAGCATACCTAACAGGGCTATTCTTATCTGGTTTATATAAATAACAAGTACTTCTTTGAGGATAAGCTACTAATGCATCATCTTCCATACCATAATTCATTTTCCCTTTTGCCAAAGTCATTGGAAGATAATCAATATAACCGGTTGCCAATTCTGCATAACCTAAGCCAAAATATTCACGCGTATTATCACTATATCCATAATAAAACCGTAATGGATTCAAATTGTCGCAATCAACCTGTGTCAATAAAGAAACTTTATCTGTCTGATATGTAAATGTATAAGTATGTAACAGAGAAGTACCATTATGACATTCAATCTTATCTAATAAACGCGAAAGCTTTATTTCAACACCTTTTTCATACCCAATAAGAACATCTGTACGAGATTTATAAGAGAATGATATATCAGCAAAATGAGAACTACCAGATATATGTGCCCCGTATTGAATCTTATCTATGTAACATCTATTATTATCCATTTCATAAATAAAATCAATAATATTACCAGCTGCATCTGTTAATTGTGTAAGTGGAAATAAAAAATCTCCATGTTTACGATACATCGCTTTTGTTCCATCCGGATATTCTGCAAAGAAATATGTCAACTGAAAATCTTCTGTTCCAAATAATATGTGCATATTACCTTGCTCTGGTTCGCAATCGTTACCATCTATAAGTAATCTCATACCATCCAATATAAAAGCATCATTATTATCAAGTGCTATGGGTTCTGTTTTCCCATCGTAATATATATTTTTAGGGACACGAGAGATTGCAGATAAACCTCCTATAGACCAACCATACCCAAGTACATCATTGCTGCCTTGACTATTATAGTTAATAGAAATATTAGGTTGAAAACCATTACGTCCGGGAACCCCAACAATTGGAATACTATATGTTACCCCTCCTGACGAAGAGAGACCCGAGGAAAAAGGTATCTCACCAACATCTTTACTTGTGTCAATGTTGATAGAAGTTGGTATGTGTGAAAATGGATCAGTAGTAGTTGCCAAAGACTGTACTATTTTTTTCCGTTTTCGAGAAACTTGAGGAACCAATGGCTCAAGGCTAACAACTGAATCTATAGGTAAGTCTATTGTTGTTGAGTCAGAAACAGCCTTCCAAGGTTGAAAACCAGACTTTGTATAATTGTACGTCTGGGCATCTATCTTACAACAATACAACAAGAACATAAAGAAACATACACAAAATGTCAATAAACGATGCGTCGGCAACTCATATTTTTTTGCTTTCATAGATATACAGATTATTTTTTAATAATTTTCCAAATAGATTGTTGCTCTCCAAACATAAGTTTCATAATATAAACACCTGTTTCGAAACTTTCCATTTGAACAATAGTATATGTTGTTGTTACATCGCCTTTATACATTTGTTGTCCTTCCATATCAAACATAATCAGTTGACCATATCCTGGCTCGGGAAGCTCACTTATAGATACAACTAATTCTGTTCGAACAGGGTTTGGATAAATATTAACTTTATTACGAGACAGTTTATCATTCCATGATTCTTCATTTTGAGGTTCCTCATTTTCATTCAACTGACTAAATGAACGTATAGGAACCTGTACTACTTGCCTGGCAATGCGATTACCAGCATTATCATATGTATACAGGATTTTTTTGTTTGTCCATACGCAACAAACATAAAAACTCCAATAAAAAGAAAGAAAAAAAAGAAGAATACCTGTTTCATAATAGTAAATTTTAAGATGATTAAAGTCGCTTACACAATTACCCAATGAGCATAAAACTATTCTTTTACTATCTTCACCGCACAACCTTGACCATCTACTGTCTCCATCAGTACAACATAGATACCGGCAGGTAAATGAGATACGGAAATATTTTCCTCATAAGGTTGATTTAACATGATGCGCCCACTAAGATCAGCAATCCGTACAGTTTTAAGTTCCCGTTCTGCTACGATGTTCAGCACATCTTTTACAGGACCGGAAATAAGAATGTTATCCTTCTCCGTAGTAGTTGGTGGTGTAATGGCTGTAGGGTCGTATCCTCCATAGCGGGTAATGTTGATGGGGTGAGCATTCAAGTCATCTGCATAACCGAAAAGACGGCTCTTCATGTACAGAAAATGTCCCATACGTCCTACTTCTTTCGTTACGTCCCCTCTCATCTTCAAGTTATACTCCCAGAATTCCGGATCGAAGTATGACATCTGTATCCATCCCGGATATGTCTTATCCTTTCTTTTACTGAGTTCCGTCTCTTGACCATTCACATGATCGGAAACCGTACGGGTGGCTTCATCCCACATAATGTACTTCACCGTGTTAATAAAAGTACACATCTTATCAAGCGTTACATTTTCAAATAAATCACTTTCGTAAGCTTTATAATATTGCAACATAGCATAGGAAGAATGATCGAAATCTTCTACGTTAGTTCCACTCATATGATAATACCAGAGATAACAGTTCTTAGTCTCCCCATTTACCGTCACCTTTACCGGCTTCAAGGATTCGGCCTGCCCATCTATGGATACCTGCACCACTTTCTTATAAAGAGCTTGTTTATCGGGCTTGATGCCCAATACACCATAGCATTCCAATGCTTTATGAAAAGCATTCAGAGCCATTGCCTGCTGATTAACAGGAAATCTATATCCAATAGCCTGTTTCAGCCAGTTCCATTCCGGACAATCGGGCCAGTTGAGCGTATAGGTATCAGTGACAAAACGCGGTACGTAAAATTCATCCATCACCTCATCACACATCTGAATATATTTCATGGCACGATCCCGATAAGTTGTACCAAAATCTATGTAATTCTTCTTATCACTGACCGGCGCTTTCTGATCTAATAAATCCGGACTAAGCAATATCAAATAAGCACAGAAATAAATATGTCCTAAGATATCTCCATTCTCAGAAGCGGAATACTGAACTTCTTCTGGTTTCGTCTCGTCATATGCCTTATTAGGCCAACACTTCTCCACACGTCCGGTCCAGATGACACGCTTTTCTCCCCCTTGCTGATCATTGCGGCAATTGAGCATATAGTCACAATGTTTGATAAAAAGATCCAGAATCTCCCGATCACCCGTAGTCTTGTACATCCATGCCAAAGCTTCCGCACCAATTCCTTGCGTTCCATATACCAGTTGATTGCCCACATTCGTTGTCGGTAGTGGAAATTTATTTGCTTTAGAGGCATAAGCTTTAAAATAATCGACCTCCGATTTAGTCAACGGTCCTCTGGGATCCTCAAAATACATACCCTCCCCAAAAGTCGGTTTAGGTATTTCTGCTATCTTATTAAATACACCAATCTCATAAAAACCCGGCTCCTTTAGAGCTGAAGTTACATAAAGACGCAAATAACGCTTGTTTTGGGGAGACAATAACTCTAACACTTCATCCGATTCGATCACAGTTCCCTGAGCCGCGATGAGCCATTTGTCACCATCATCCGATACTTGGATCTGATAACCGGACACACGGGTACTATATTCTTTGATCACTACCCGATCGAACTCTACAGGAGTACCGAAATCTACTTGTATCCATTGATTAGCTGTTTCTCCCGACTTTGCCGACCAACGTGATGCTGCATTTCCGTCAAAAGCATTCTTTGCTGTATATGCACTACTCCAAGTAGAACTGGCTGAATAAGTTTTATTTAAAGCAAGATTCACCGCCTGCCCCTGCACCACAAAAACAGTCAATCCTAAAAGGAGAATAAATGAAATTGCAAATCGTTTCATACTATTTATTCTATCTTCAATTATTGTTTGATAATCTTTTTAATAATAACAGTACCATCCATTGCTTCCAGCCGAACTAAATAAATACCGGATGATAAATGAGCTACCGACACTTCCGGCTCAAAAGATTGATTGATCAATACCTGGCCATCCATACCAATAACCTTCACGGATTTCAATGGCAATCCGGTCTCTATGAACAATCTGTCCTTCACCAGGCCGGATACGTAGATATTCTCTGAAGCAGTCTTGACTGATTCTATTCCCGTACCTTTGCCATAATTGGATAAGTCTATCGGAGAAGCCGTAAATCCTTTTACACCAAACATTTTACTTTTAGCATATAGAAAATGAGCCATCAATCCCGGGTCGGTTGCTGTCTTTCCGGGCATAGTGAGTAAATAGTCATATAATTCGGGATCTACAATAGAAAGAAGTACCCAACCTGCTTTTGCTGCAGAAGAGCGGCTTTCCGAACTGGGGGTAGTTCCATCTACTTTATGAGATACCGTATGCGTAGCTTTATCATACATCACATACTTAAAAGTATTTGAAAAGCGAATAAGCTTCGCGGTATCTAAGTTAGTAAACAACCCGCTATCCAATAGTTTATAATAAGTTTGCATCGTAAATGCAGCATGTCCGTAATCTTCTATAGTATTGCCTGCCATATGGTAATACCAACGGCAATATTCCTGTGAAACTCCATTCACAGTAATCTTTCGCGTTTCCAGTGTCTCGTGCTGCCAATCAATAGAGTTCTGTATCACCTTCATATATTCTTTTTTCTTCTCCGGATTGATGCCAAGCACTTCATAACATTCCACAGCTTTTTGGAAACCATTCAAAAGCATCATCTGCTGATTTACCGGAATACCGCGTCCATTGCGATCTGAATAAAAAGTTCCCATGGCTCTCCAGGCAGTAGTATTGGGATAGTACATTCTACCATCCTTTGCAATAAGTTTTTCCACAAATTCCATTCCTTCATCACACATGGCAATAAATTTCTTTGCCCTGTCCAGATAAGTAGTGCCCCAATCTGTCAGTTTATCACTTGCCGGAGCTTCAAGAGAGTGTAGTTCCGGACTTAATAAAATAAGGTATGCACAAAAGTAGATATGTCCTAAAATATCTCCGTTTTCCGATCCGGAATAAGGTTGGTCAAGTTCCCCTATCGCCTTATTAGGACAACCCTTCTCAACGATCCCGGTCCAGATAGTACGCTTATCTCCACCAGGCTGGTCATTGCGGCAATACAACATATAATCACAATGGCGAATCAGAATATCAAGAATTTCCCGGTCTCTTGTAGCAGCATACATAAATGCCATACCTTCAGCAGCCAGTCCGATACGACCATACACCAGCGTATTTCCAATATTATTAGTGGCAGGTGAAAGCCCTTTCAGGTAAGCTTTATAATAAGTTAGTTCCACATCAGTAAGTGGTCCTCTCATATCTTCAAACTTCATAGTTACGCCCAGGTCTGGCAAGGGAGTCTTTTGATAATAAACTCCCATTTCATTAATAGTAGGTTCTCTTGTGGCCAAAACAATAAAAAGACGGACATAACGACTGGTTACCGGTTCAAAAGAAATAATTCCACCGTCGGGAATTGAACTATTCACCACAGCCACATCCGTCCATAGCACTGTATCATCAGAAACCTGTACTTTAAAAGAACTGATACGTTTTTCATTTTTATATTCCGTCACAAGAATACGATCAAACAAAGTAGCTTCCTGTAAATCTACCTGTAACCATTGATCGGTGACAGCATTCTTTGCTGCAGACCAACGGGAGTTGTCTGTGTTGTCTCCGTCAAAAGCTTTGGATGCCGGAAAACGGCTGTCATATATTGTACTTGCTTCGGATGGTTTATTGAGCGCCAGATTGATCACATTGCTCTGAGCATAGGTTGTAACCGATAATACAAAGAATATCAACGATAGTAGTAAAGGTTTTCTCATGATAGTAGATATTAAATTAAAAAAAGAAAAGGCCAGCTTACCGTCTGTTAAATGCTCCCGATAGACAAAAGAGCCCGATTATACGGACGGTAAGCTGACCATCAAATTACTTTTTCACGATCTTACGGGTAATAAGGGTTCCCTCTGATGTTTCTAACTGAACCAGATAAACTCCTGATGAGAGATTAGCTACAGAAATTGTTGAATTGAAAGGTTGCTCGATAACGGTACGTCCGCTCAAATCGATTACTTTTACAGAATTCACAGCTTGTGCAGTTTTAATCTGAAGTTGCTCGCCATCTACATTCAACGAAAGAAGTTTATCGGCATCGGTAGATGTAAGACCTGTACTAAGGCTGGGATCATTGTAGATTTCCATTTCACAGATACTGGGTTCATCAAGTACACCACTTCCTCTAAAAGTGAAAGATTCAATAATCCAAAGACGCACATAACGTTTGGTAACAGCAGGGAATGTGATTTCCGGCCATGGATTCACTTTACCTTTTATACCTTCAAAAGTTTGTTCTACATCCCCTAAAATTGATTCCCAACTTAAGTCATCCGTTGCATCATCTGTTACTTCAATACGATATTTATTAATCTTATTAGAGAACTCTGTAATAAGTATCTTATTAAACTCAAGAGCTTCTCCCAAATCAACTTGTAGCCAGGAATTTTCACCTGTATTTATCTCACCGTCACCAGTGCCTTTATGATCTGCTGCACTCCAACGCGAACCTGTGCTATTTGCAATTCCATCAAAAGCATAACTTGGCCCCAAGTTATCCCGGAATTGGGAACTTGCCGTAGCTGTTTTATTCAAAGCCAAATTTGTCAAAGGTTCTTCATCTTGTGCCTGAACGGACGCAAATCCCATAAATAAAATACTTGCCAATAATGTAATCTTTTTCATAATGTTATTTTTTTAGTGAAACAATATTATTTTAAGTCTATCTTTCAAATCTCATCAGATACCCACCGGCTGTAATTCCTTCCATTATCAGGTGTGGTTTTACCAAATTATCAGGAGTATAAAAACGGATAACCGCTTTCCCGTCAGCATCTGTATTTAGTGCCGGATTCCAATAAATAGTACTTCGAACATCCGACTTTTGATTACTTATCTGTTCAAGGGTTTCATACACCGGATGATAAAATTCAACAGCTTTGTTGTATCCTTGTGTGGTAAACACGGTCAGACCCGGTGAAGCTTTTGCTTTTACCTCAGCACCCGTGTTCAACATAATAAGAATAGCACCGGCAGAAGCTTCAGGACCTAAAAAACCGGCAGAAACACTTTTTACAATTTCAATAGATTTGATATCATTAGCATCCAGTCCTCTAAGTGATTCTACTGCATCCTCCCCTTCAAAGCGCATTTCGTCTATCAGGAACAGGGGTGCACGGGTTTGTCCGGATAGCGTAATAAGATCACCTGATACCCTTACACCGGGGACACGCATCAATATATCGTATCCGGTGGAACCGCCAAAACGTCTTAGTTCTTCACCCGTAGCCCGATAATCTGCCAATCCGCCATATACGCTGGAAAAAGCATTTGCATCGCGCTTTGAAGCAGTGATAGTAACCTCGTTCAAGCGTACTACCTGCATGCCTCCTTCACTCAGATAAGCATTACGAACCATATTATCGTATTCCTGAAATTTACGGTCCTCCTCAGCAATTACCGGAAATGGGTTATGAGGTGAGAAATAAGGAAGCGAATCTACGCGCAGAAACACAGTAGAAAGTCCGGCCTGGCTTCGTGCTTGTGCTACGAACGTAACCGTGTCACGATATTCAATTCCGTCAAATACAAAGTTTCCCTCCTCGTCAGTATAGGTAGTAGCAGAAATTCCCTGCGAAGGAGCCATCAGTGCAACAGGGCATCCCTTGGCCTTTCCACCGAACATGGTAGTCGCCTTTCCGGTGACGGTTTGCCCTCCCTCCATAAAGTAATCAATCTGAATAGTAGGCAACTCTGCTATATTATCGTGATGGAAGCGAGTCCAACCATGAGTAAGCATTAATAAATCGGTATTGTATTCCGTACGGGCATCTCTCTTTAGAAAATAGTAACCGGGATTTTCTATATATCCTTTCAGATCAGAAGTTAACAAAATATCGGAACGAATATTACCGGATAATGTATCCGGAATGACCAGGCTTTTATCTGTCAGGCTAACAGAGAAAACACCTTGAACCGGCGTTCCTTGCAGATCTGTGAAACGAAGCGGAATCTCTACTAACTTACGTCGTTCCGGGAGTTCAGGGAACGGATTCATATCAAGATTCACCAACTCTTCGGGAACCACAAAGACAAGGCGCCGACTCAATACAGTACCGCTACTATTGGCCAACAGTAACTCTGTCAACCCCTCGGACAGTTCCGTTTTACGGAAACGACCGGAAGCACGATCAGAGGTCAGAGGAAGAAAAACAGTTAAATGTCCACGAGTATGCCCTCCCAGATAAAGTGTATCGTTCCATTGTTCCTGCGATGCCTTCAAAATATTATACTGTATAATCCCTTTCCGGTGAGTCACACTTAACTGACGCCCTTCGGTTTTCACCTCCGGCAATGTAAACTCACGATATATTACACTATCCAATGAAGCTTTTACGCGATATTTCTGCCCGGCAGCCGGAAGAAGTGTAAAAACACCCATCCCGTCATGTTCCGTCCGGATACGGGTAATCGTATCTCCGGCTTCATCCAATAAGAAGCCGTGTATTTCACAGCTATGCCCATCTTTTCGCTGAGCCTTAAAAGCTACCCGTTGGCGGCTTCCATCCAGCAGATCACCTCCTTCGGGAAAGAAACTCAGAGCAAACTCTTTCTTCCTGTCTCCCAACAGGGGTACGTAAAATGTCTTATCATAATTGTAAAGATCATCCTTAAAAGTAATCTCAATGGCCCGTTCACGGTCCTGTTTTTCGGCAAGCGGTATGTCAAAACTGATTTCTCCCTGTGCATTGGTGCGACGCGAATAGCGTTCGGCCTTTTTACGCATCACGGTAAGCCAGCTTTGTACCTGAATACCAGACAAGGGTTTGTTCGTCTCATCCGTGAAACGGATAATAGCCGTACAATATCCCTCTCTCGAAGAATCTTCATAACGAACAGCCGACTGAATACTTCTGTCGAGTGCATTACCAATACGCAAACGGCGGTAATAAAAGTACTCCTCACCGGCATTCAGCATCCACTGCGTAAATGCTCTCATGTAGTATTCTCCTGCCGGAATATTAGCCGGAAGCAGAATACTGCCATGAAAGCCTCCTTGTTCTCTCCTTACCTTATGTTTACTGATAACCTTGTCATCCCGGTTTATTAATTCTACATATACAAAATTGCTCTTTGTATACGGAATATGAGATACTGCATCTACCAAATAACCCTTCCAGTAAATTCTCTCACCGGCAGCATAATATGGCTTATCAAGATGCAAGTACAACTTCTCCTGTGGATAGGCTGTATGTAACTGAAAGTAATTGCTTACTTTTTCCTTCAAATCTTGTGCTGCCGTATCTCCGCATATTGCTGTTAGTACAATGATGAGGATAAAGAGATTCCGTTTCATGGTTACTGTCCTTTAATAACTCGAACTGAATAAGCTACTATATTCTTTTTATTATAAGAGGTGACTGTATAGGTACGCGGGTTACTGAAATCCGCTAATACTCCCATCTTCGGACTGATAGTTGCTGCGGAAGAGGTGTTAGAAAGCGTACCGACCAATTTCAGATTAGTCACATCTGCTTCCGGTTTTACTGTAACCAAGATCTCTGTATTCGAGGGATCTTTAAGATGTTCTTGTTTATTAGCATCGGTTATAAGTACCGGAATATTTGTACTGACAACCACATCATTTCCTTTGGCATCAGTCATTTTTACAGCAGTGAGATAAGCACCGGTATCAATACCGGATACATCAGGGCCCTCCTCTTCAAAATCCACACAGGCGGATAATAATAACAGAGTAGCACAAACAAATAACTTCAATGTTTTCATAGTTCTTATTGTTTATTGATTAATTAGTATATTTCGGATGACACATTCGTGTCCTTTACTATTCTTATTCTTCTCTTTGGAGATACGAACCGTCAGTTTATGTTCCCGCTCCGGATCTAACTCCGCCTCTAACACATATGCCCAGGGAATATAAAGGTTCTTACTCCACTCGGTATATGTGTCAAGCTTTTTATATGGGGCATTGTCCACACTGTACTCCAATGTCCCTGAAAAAGGGCCGCAGACGCAAAACAGACCTACGGCCCTACCCTTAAATGAAAAACTAAAAGTAGAATTTATGGTATTTGAGTAAAGCATCGGCACATTAACAAATCCCTTACGGGTATGGGCTCCATTATCCGGTTTCCACGAAGCAATATGCTCCCATCCTTTAGAAAGCTTAACCTGACTGATATCAGCAAATGAAGCATTATAATAACTGTTCACATCCAATGGAGGTTCGGGTACAGAATGTGCTTCAACTGCATCAGAGACAGACACACGACTCCACATTTTATCTAACAGATGTGCCAGAGAGGCTGCATAAATCTTATGTCCCGGTTCTGCCGGATGAATACCACCAAACTGTTCCCAATCGAATTCACCGGCAGCAATACGATCGGACACTTCATGTG
>OGJS01000823.1_pt1 | contig 16420 bp, 10 predicted proteins | sample 1572241 | NCBI WGS metagenome assembly OGJS01 (sample SAMEA2582145, study PRJEB24529) | metagenome | biome: Human gut stool | place: China | collected 2011 | reverse complement strand
GCCTACTATTTTATCTCCTTTAGCCACTGCTTTCTCCGCCACCGGATAATCTGCAATTTTTTTTCTCCCATATATCTTACTCAATGCCATATCAGCAAATCGTTGTCCGAAAGGCAATTTATCATCCGGATGTACATCATCCGCATTTCCAATATCAATCGTACAGATGACATAAGTATCTTTTTTCTCACGTGCCTTTAACTGTGCATCTCTCAAAATCGCTGCCCGTTCGGCAGACGGATAGTTAAAATTGGTCAGTTGCCCGACAAGAACAGGAAAATCCAAATGGAAACCGGCTCTCCAACTATCAATCATACTCTGCAATTGATATTCATATTCATCGGCCCATTCCACACTATTTTCTCCTTGATACCAGATCAGCCCGGATATGGTATAGGGCATGCAAGGATGAACCATTCCGTTATAAAGGGAACCGGGCTTACAATGCGGTCGTTCCAGCATATGAACACTTTTCGGTTTTTTGACAATCTTCCGGGCAGTACCTTTTGCCAAATTTTCTTCCTGCAAAGCCAATTTCTCTGCGTATGCAATGCTATCATGCGGAAAATCCTTCTTCCATTTCCACCATCTATCTGTCGCTTTTCTCAAATTATCGTCAGAGGCCTGTAAATCATAAGAAAGCCATGATTCAATACCTGTTCCTGCCCAAGAGGCAGAAATAATTCCAATCGGAACATTTAACTGTTCTTGTAAGAAAACGGCAAAATGGTAACTCATAGCCGAGAAATGTCGAACAGTCTCAGCATTACATTCTTTCCAAACAGCATTCTTACCAAAAACAGATTCCTTCCGGTCTGAGACATGACGCGGAACATGAAACAAACGAATATTGGCATGGTCGGCATTTTTCAATATGCTTTCAGCCTCCTTTTCTTCTATGATTGACCATCCCATATTAGATTGCCCACTGGTAAACCAAACTTCACCTATTAAAACATTATTCAGTTCTATCCGGTCCGTTCCATTGATCAATATATGATAAGGTCCTCCAGCTTCAGGGGTAGAAATATACATATTCCATTTACCATCCAATCCGGTTTTTGCCACATACTTCCTATTGTTCCAACTTGTCTCTACGGATATATCCGTCCCTGGCTTGTCCCAACCCCAAAATGCAACTTTTGATTTCTGTTTCAAGACCATATCATTACCTATAAGTCCAGGCAAAATAGTCTTTGCATACAAAGTACCGAATGAAGTGATAGAAAGAAGAAAAATCACCAGAAGATTTACAAAAAACTTTTTCATAATATTAAATATTTTCAAAACACAGGAATTACTGCATAAAAGTATCCTCTGTAATATCAGAAAACAGAGTACTTTTTAGAAAAACTCTCATCATTACAAATAAGATTAATAATATAAATCCCCTGTTTAAGCCGATGTAAAGTAACCGAAGAATATCCAGAAAAAGAATCTTCAAGAATTAACTGTCCATAAACATCAAAAACTCTCATTTTCACCTGTTTTTCTTGATATCCATTTAAGCTTACATATCCATTATTGTCTACACGAATCAATTTCTCCCCATCGTTTTTTATTTGACTCAACCCTGTCCCCACAGGATCTTTATCCGTAACAATATTTTTCACATACTTCGTTACATACTCCATATCATTCCGAATTAAAAAATTCTGTCCATGATCTCGTATCCAAGTTGCAGGCTCAATCGTATTCTTGTAAAAATAGCCACCATCTATCGCATTCAGAAACACACACGGTTTTGGACAATTCTTTATCGTATTACGATGAATAATGATATTCTTAAAACCACCCGCAGGTGCCAAATCACCATTCGAAGCTTCCAATACTACGGAAATAGCAGCTGCCTGAGAACGCTTCAAATTTTGGCGGAACATACACGTTTCTATGTGATTACCACTTATTTCCAGATTTCTCGATAGTCCTGCCTCCATCCAATTAAATTCAGGAGCAATAATTATTGCACCGGCACCAGTTTTGTATTTTTCTATCAGATGATTTTACCAATATTCCTCTCCCCGGAACATGGCCAATTTTATTATTGATAACTCGGAACCCCGCTCCGATTCTGTCAGTTGAATAAATCACATCACCAGGAGTGACATTACTAACTTTATCCCAATCTTCCGCTGAAAAACGAACCATCACAGTTCTTATATACCGAGTATCTTTAATATCTTTAAAATAGGACAAACATTTCTTTATATCCTCGGCGGTAGGATCGGTTGACAACGTCACGCGTATAGGTCTGGCTTCTCCACGACATACCCCATCATTCGAAACAACAACAACATTTTCATCTTTCTTGATAGTTACATCTGCAAGATTATACTCCCTTGCCAAAACATACAATTGTTTATATTCTTTATCTACCTTATATACCGGATAGAAATTCCCGTTAATGGCTATCGGATCGTCATTTGTATACTGAATAACACATTCCTCTATAGTAGGTCCTATTGTCGCATGTCTACTATGAATTCCATCGGCAATACCAGGACGTAACCTATCTTGAGGATATTTGGGATCATCCACTTTCCGATCGATAACACAACGATAATAATGCGTATTTTCACAATAATGTTCGGCAAAATGAAAAGCAGGAGAATCATAAATGGTTATACCGGACATTGTCATATTTTTACAATAATTCATAATGATACAATGACCGACATAAGTAGTAGGAATATTATTGAATACAACAAAATCGCCGACCTCATAAGTTCCTACCTTAGGCATTGTCAAATTTACCTGTACTTTACGACCTTCTAAATAAACAATCGGATCTTTAATTTCATTGGTATAGAGATTCCAGATCAACTCTCGGGTATCTTTATCAAAAAAATGTACTCTATTCTGTACTGTTTCCGGATTCAGCATCGGATACCCTTCATGTATTTCCACTTGAAGTGTCTTTGCATCGGCCGACATTTGTGTAATTGTACCTTGTGTAGAGCACGGCGGATCATACTCTATTGTCAAATCGGAAAAAACCATATCTTCACAATGCTCAAAACTAAATGCTTGCTTCTGATAATTACAAATAATTGTCGAACCATTTCCCTTGACCTGAACATTTTTTTTATAACTAAATAAGTAAGGTTGTTTTCCATCTTTCAAATCAAGGATGTAGGTTCCTTTGGGAATATCAATCACAGAATTATTGATTTGAGCATCAAGAACAGTCCGTAGATCCCCATTTACTTCTCCCGCATTGCTCGTACAAGAGATCATTCCCCAAAAGAATAGTAAACCGAAAGATTTCATTTTATGTTTCATAAGTATTTTATTGATTCTTTATTTACTCGATTTTTACTTTTTAAAATTCATCAACCAATGGCCTATTCTCCAGCCATGCCAACATATTCATAACCAGATAATTCCAATTCTGAAATCCAGGATTTAGTATAGGCTCCCCATTTTCAGGCTGATAATACTCGTGTAAAGCCCCGAAACGTTTAAAATCACGTCCAAATAACTTTATAGTTTTCTCGGCCAATTCGTACGCCTCCTCTTCATACCTATATTTCACCAGCCCTTTCCAAACCATATAATTCGAAATCCCCCACACGGGCCCTAACCAAGATGACGGATTACCAGTAGCTTTCAAATTATACATCTTCTCCATTTTAGAAAGAGTTCTGATGCCATACGGAGCATTAAAGGTTTCTGTATTTTTAAAATGTTCCCGAACGATTCTTTCCGATTGTTCCGGTGTTGCAATATCTGCCCACATGGCCAAAAAACCTGACCAAACACCAATTCTCATGATCAGACAATCCCAATCACGAGGCATGCCACTATGTCTCTCAAATGCCTCCGCCCCCCTTACAGGCAATAAATTCAAATCTACACTATAGAAGAAACCGTCTCTTTCATCCCAACAATGCTTTTGAATAGCTTCTCGCAAATCTGATGCATTCTTTTGATATTGAGGTGCGATCTCAGACAGCCCCAACCTTTCGCACAAATAAGCTACAGCTTTCAATTCCTTATACATCAAACAATTTAAAAAAATAGATCCGGAGCTTCTTGCCGGACGATAATAGGTACACGGATCATTATCTACTCCAATAGCTACATCATTTTGCCAATAATATAATCCGGTAGCCCGATCTCGGTGATGGTTAATATAATTATTCACAAAAGTCTGAAGATAATAAAATTTAGCTCTAAGCCATTCGGCATCACCACCATTGAGTTTTGTTAAAAATGCAGCATGTTGAGCCAAACACGGCTTATGCATATTCGTTTTATAAATTTCTTTAGGTTGTATTTCGGCTCTCACAGATTCCCGCTTTATATTTATAGGTATCCAACCATCCATTCCTCCAAATTCCAAAAAATTCAAGATACAACCTTGCTCATATTCTATGGCCTCTTTCGAAGCTTTATCATTACCTATATCCAACAATATCTGACGTAGTGCTATATTAGTCAGCCAAGAATCCCAATCCCATAAAACATCGGAGTATTGACTGCTTCCCGGAGTAATAAAAGGATATTTCAAAGCCATTCCCTCTTCTCTGAACATCCCTTTGTAATCATTGTAAATACATTTTTTTATGATAGAGCTATAATCTCTCCATGTTTCTTCTTGTTGAGAATAAACAGAAAATATTGCTATCGAAAATACAATAAATAAAGAAAAAGCTCTTTTCTTTTCCAAGAATCTATCCATAGTTACAGGATTTAATCTTCAATAATCATTTTATATAATTCACAGAAAGGTGCATAAACCTTTTCAAAGCACCTTTCTGTGTTTTATTCTTATTTCAAGATCTTTTCAGAATATACTTTTCCATTTTTATCTACTATCCGCACGATGTAAATACCCTTTTCCAGATTCCGTATATTAACAGATGTAACGTTCACAGCAACAGGAATACACGGCATACCAAAAGATGTATATATTTGAACCGATGCAACTTCTTCAGAAAAATACAAAATACCTGTAAGATGATTCAAATAAACACAAATCTGAGAATCCACTTTAAATTCATTGACGGAAGAAACAACTCCATTATACTCGAAAGCACCTAAGTCTCTGGAATTACCAGTTTTAGCAACACCTCTTATATCAGTTTGCGGAATCAATTCTTCTCCTTTATATATCAACGAAGAAACTCCATTATCAATAGCATATCCTTCAGGATCATTGATCTCGATATAAGGAATACCTTCTGTCGGTTCGGTTAACTTACGATTAATTCCCACTTGTTTCAGTTTCTGGTCAGTAGACTTGCCGCGAACACTTTTATTGTTATTTGCCGTAGCAATATCTTCATTATTAAAATGATATAAAAATCCGGCACCCCAAGTCGCATCATACGCTCCACCTACACCATCAATCAAATTATTCTTAATAATATATTCACCTTTCGATCTGGCATCTTTTTCCCGGATTGACCATCCCCAACCTAACTGGTCAACCATTGTTCCGTCACCTTTATCAATAGGTTCTATCATACAATCCAACATAATATTATTTACAAAAACCAAATCGAAATCACCACCAAAGTCACTGAAATTTATGGCATTCTGGTCTGTCTGAACTAATCCGTCAACACCAGTATTGTTCATCATGGACGTATTGTTTACAAAAACAAAACTTCCCGACATCCCTACAGTAGGCGCTGGTTTCTGAGAAGTAATAAGATTCGCTTGTGGGCCTTCCGTACGATTTTTGTAAAATACATTATTAACAAACTTCAAGTTTACATTTCCTTGTTCGCATCTTGCCCAGTGCATGAATCCACTGGCACCCACAGACTTATTGTTTGATACCGTACAATTCATAAATGTTACATTCGCATCACATTCCTCATTAAGGAATAAACGTATGCCACCTCCTGTAGCATTTCTGGCTGTATTAGTAGCCACGTTAGAATCAAAATAACACTTATCAAAAGTAATATCCATCTCCATACCTTCTATGTATAAAGCACCTCCGGCAGCTCCACTACCATTTTCAGCCACACCGTCTCCCGTTTCATTATTTCTGAATATACAATCTTCAAATCGGGCATAAATAGGATTCTCAGATTCTCTCAGACAAACGGCACCGCCTTGATAAGCTTTACATCCTTCAAAAATTGTATTTTTTACAACCAGTTTACCTTCACTGCAAATAGCGCCTCCACGGCAGTTTACTCCAGTAGTAACCACTCCGTTTCTTACAACAACATTATTAAGATTCAACTCCGAATACGGATCTACGTATATCATACCACCAGATCCGGTTCCCCCATCCCGATGCAAATTTTTCAGCGTAATATCTTCCAAGTTCAACTTCACTCTTTTCAAATCAAAGAAACTTGAAACATTCATTTCTCCATCATTAAACTCATCGTCATTCACCCCCATTATTGCAGCTTCAGGAGTCCCCCCTTTTATTGTAACTTCTTTGATAGTAGCCTCCTTACTTACGTCAATTACCGGGTCCAAATAGATTTCATCCAATACAATAATTGTACATCCATCAGTCCAATTATCAGCATTTAGTGAATACCAAGGTTGCTCTTTAGTTCCAGGATTATCATCACTTCCACTCGAACTTACATAAAAAGTTTCTTGGGCTGATAAATTAGACTGCCAGCACAATGCCAATACCATAGAGTAAAATAAGTTTTTCATAAATTTCAAATTTTAATGTTTAACATAAGCTCTATTACTACATTTATATCAAAGTACTTTAATGTTCAGATTATAACCGATCAACGTTCGTTGGTCATTAAAAACTCCAACGTTCCACCCTGCATAATATCATCATATGAGATTTTATAATCTCTGATTTGTCTTCCATTCAACTGAACTGATTTCACATATTTATTCTCTTTAGACAAATCATGTGCTATCATTGTGAATACTTTTCCATTCTTCAATTTTATTTGTGCCCGAGGAATCTGAGGGGCCCCCATTACATATTCAAGACTGACCGGATTCACAGGATAAAATCCTAATGCACTGAATATATACCAGGCTGACATCTGACCACAATCATCATTCCCACATAGCCCATCAGGTTTTGGTAAATAGAAGCGATCGAATACTTCACGGACTAATTCAGCTGTACGATCATTTTTCCCAAGCAAAGTATACATATATATTACATGATGACTCGGTTCGTTTCCATGAGCATATTGACCTATCAGGCCTGTTACATCTCCAACAAATCCAGTCTGATCAGTAGATTGTTCAATAACAAAAAGTGAATCCAGCTTCATTATCATCTTATCTGTTCCCCCCATTAACTCTGTCAACCCTGCTATGTCTTGTTGTACATGCCATGTATATTGCCAAGCATTCCCTTCAGTATAATCACCACCGGCAGTCCCGGCATGAGATAAATGAAAAGCACTGAATGGTGTACGCCATTTGCCATTGGAATCTTTTCCACGCATCAGTCCCGTTTCATTATCAAATAGCTTTTTATAACTCGCCGAACGTTTCATGAAAAAATCATAATCATCACCTTTACCCAATTTCTTGGCCAACTGTGCTGCACAATAATCATCATAAGCTCCCTCCAACGTACGAGAGACAGATTCTTCTTCTACAATGTCAAAAGGAAAATATCCATATCGGTCATAGGCCTCTACATCATATTTAAAATGAGAAACTGTCAAAGATTTCTTGATCAAATGATAAGCCTGCTCCACATCAATTCCTGGAAAGTGTTTCAAACAGGCTTCTACAATAACCGGAACTGCATGATTACCAATCATACAATGCGTCTCTTTTCCCCATAACGTCCAAATCGGTAAATACCCTTGGCATTCGGCGTGCAGTAACATAGAATTTACCATATCGGGAAGTAACTCCGGAGTAAGAATGGTATATAGAGGATGAGCCGCCCGATAAGTATCCCACAAGGAAAAAGTAGAATAATATATTCCAAAAGGAGAAAGCGAAACCGAATCTTTCGCATTTTTATATTGTCCGTTTACATCGGCTACGTTATTAGGTTGTATCAGTAAATGATACAAAGCCGTATAAAAATTTATTTTCTGTTCATCAGTACCTTCAATTTCAATCCGTGACAAATAATTCTCCCATTTATTTTCAGCCTCTTTTCGAACTGTATCAAAATCCCAATGTTCCAATTCCAAATTCAGATTCTTTTTAGCTCCCTCAATGCTAACCATTGAAAAAGCAACTTTTATCTGTACCTCTCTTTCATCAGCTAAACGAATTATCTTACGAGGAGCCTTATCTTCACGTCCATCCTCAGCATCTTCAAATGCTACAATTGGTTTATCTAACTTTATTACATAAAAGAGATCACGTTCAACCCAGGCCTTCACTCGCTGATAACCAGTTATAGTATACATATCCTCTTTTTGTATGTCGGCATCAAGTACTCTGTTATCATAACTATTTTCACTCCCAACCATTCCATTCTGAAAGTTAATGTATATTGCAGGATTCTCTTTTTCAAACTGATACCGATGCATGGCAACATGCGAAGTAGCCGTTAACTCTACTTTCACCGAATTATCAACTAGCTCCACAGAATAGTAACCAGGATTAGCCACTTCTGAATCCTTCCGATACGTACTTTGAAAATTCTTTGTATCCTTCCCTGAAAATGGCATAATCAGTATATCGCCCATATCCGGTACTCCTGTCCCATTCAACCGATTTTGAGAGAATCCTGATATCAAAGTATCTTCATAACGATATCCGGCACAGTAATCCCAACCAATACACCCGGTCTGAGGACCAGGTTGTACCATCCCCAAAGGATAAGTCGCCCCCGGAAAGGTATGCCCTGTATAAGTAGTACCTATAAAAGGGTCTACATATCGATTAAACTCAGAAGATATTTGTTTGTTACCAGAACATGAAACAAATAATAATGTAACATATAGAAAAGGAATACGGCTTTTCATGGGTTCAATGATTTAAGATAATTCTTTAATTAATAATTTGCTTTCCTTTGTCTTCAACAGAGTACCAAAATCTATAGAACACAGATCAAGTACTAAAAACTTAAGCAAATGTATGTATATGAACCTAATAAAAGATTAATCAGACCTTAACTGAAGTAATTTATTAAAAACAAAAATATAACCCACTGATAACATGAGCATTAAATCCAAAAAAAAATTAAGATTCAATCAAGTTTACACACCTTAATTGAATCTTAATTTATCATTAATGAACTAAAACACTTTAAAATATAGTCTTAAAAATAGAATGATAATGTAACTATCTACTATGATACAACTTCGTCGTAACTAATTTCAGGATAAGCATTAAGCAAACGTAAATGTTCTTGCGCAAATTTATCAAAACATTGTTTAGAAGCACCTTTCTGTCCGAGCAAAAACAATGCACGACATTTTATTCTCACAGCTTCCTCATCTATATTATCATGAAGCAATATCACATTAGCAATTTTCACCTGCAAATTCAAATCTGATTCTACCTCCGGCAGCAATACAGATTTCAAAAGAACTTCTATCAAAAGGGTCGAATACTCAGATTTGTATCCATCTGCCCATTCCGCATTCAAATTAGGAAGAAGAGTTCCATTCTGAGCAATATCTAAAATGGCAGTCAATATATTCGCACTAACTCTCTTTTCTTCCTTAGTCTTTTTCAGTAAGAGCATGATGTTTTTATAATCACAGACAACTTTATCCCCCATCTCTACAAACCAATAAGATGTCTTATTGACAATACTAATATCACCAACTTTCTCTAACAATAATCTAAGCTTTCGCACATTGACACTTCTGTTATTCGATGCACTGGCTTTATCCATTTCAAACCAGAATGTTTCATCCAATTTCTCCGAAGTAACCTTCTTTCCGTCTTTTACAGTATTTAATAAAAGATATAAGAGAATCTGTTTAACGATAGGAGTGAAATTATCAGTAATATCTACTCCTTCTTTATCAAAGACCTGAAATCCTCCCAAAAGCTTAACAGTAGAAACCGGAGTTTTTAATTCAACAACAGGCGTCTTTGCTGCACTCCCGGAAAAGGAAGAGATACTTTTTGCAGGAGGAGTTTCCCGCCGTTTTCTTCTTACGCAAAAGAAAACAACAAAAAATAAACCAATAAGTAATAAAAGGCATATTACAAAAATCAATTGATTACTTTTTTTCTCTGTCAATCCACTCTTCTGAATAACATCCGATACCTTTAATGGAGGATATGACAAAGAATAAATATCCACATTAAAATTATCCGATTGATTTTTCTGCATTAAGACTGCATATAAGACAGATTTTTCCTTGTCCAAAATAAGATCACAGAACGATTCCATATCTAAAAAATTATATGGAATAGAATCGGCTATAATAGAAACAGAACCATCTGTAAGACTCACTTCACATAGACTTAATAAAGTATGAAAACGATTATTATCATAAGCCAGTGCATATGCTTTATCTTTATCAATTATCATTGAGTTTGAAAAAGTTACCGGTACTCTCGGAACAGTCAAATCAAACAACTTTTTGCAAGTTTGATTTCGGGAATCCATTTCATACAGATCATAAAAGTTCTTGGGAGATTCTTCCTGTTTTCCGGATATACTACCATATCCTCCCAGAAGTAAAAATTTCCCCTTACCCAAATAACCTAAAGCACTCAAATAACGCGGAGAGATATCCTTTGACATATTCTTTATATCCCAAACACCACTGTCTAACGGATGTGTAGACAACCACGCTTTATAAGACTGATAGCCATATCCTCCAAACGTAACCAACTGCCTTTTTTCCATATCAATAAAACGATTATGGTGGTGTGCCGGTGCAAACCTCTGATCTAACTTATCTCCTGACCACTCATTCTTTGCAAAATCATAAAAAATAAAGTCAGGATATAGCAAACTGTAAGAAACCAACCGATCGTTTATACAATCATATATCATCTGGCTACTCCCCCCTGCTCCAAAAGGAGAACCTTTTTGAGTTTTAATTCTTTTAATACGAAAATCGTCCATATTAAAGAAAACCATAGAATCAGAAGTAGCAATAAAAAGCCGATTCCGAATAGAATCAAAAGCTATCTGAGCATATCTCTCCGACACTGGAATAGATGTTTCTTTTTGCCATTTTATATATTTATCAATATCCCAACTTCCATTCTCTACTATCGCTTCTTTACTACAGATATCATCATACACCTTTGTACCTGCATATTTATCTAATTTCCAGAAATAGAGTAAATCCCCTTTATCATTCCGAACAGCAACATCTTTTATTGAAATAGGAGGTACATCTGAGCTGTAAAACACTTTAGTCCAATTTCTACCAAAATTAATTCTGATATCGTCTAATTTATTAAAAGAATAAGGTATCGTCTGGATATTATCATTAATAGAACAAATAATTTTGCCTTGCTTGAAATTAATCTTCATCTTACTCCAGTCCTCCCGACTCTTGGGTAACGATATTTTAAAATCAACATTAGCTAAAGCTTTATCATCATCAATCAATACAAAATTAAGCTTAGAAGCATTTATATTCGATATTATATCAAAACTATTAGTACCAGAGGTAACCCTACATATATAACCATAAGTCTGTACTCCTGGATTAAATTTAATATCAAGCTCTAATGAAAAACCATCCTGAAACGAAAAAGGATCATCCGGAGTTAGATTCAAAGACGTTCTCACATCTTGATTTACAGTATGAGAATAAAAGGTCAAGCCATAATGAATGTTACTTCCATTCACTTTAAAAAACGAGAAACAAAAAAACAATAATAGATATATTCTTCGCATAACAACAAGCCCTCATCAACGGAATAAAAATGTTAAAATAGTATTTTACAAAAGGTTTAATTATTAATTTTATCATAAAAAGGTAAATTACTCATATAGCAATATCCTCTGCAAATATTCACTAAAATTCCAAGAATAAGCAAACAAATAGCCATAAATCTTATATATAAAAGAGGGACTAACAATCTTTTCAAATTTTTATAGTACCAAAAGCGTGGAACTGCGTGCTATTTATAGTAACCGGAGGTCCTAGGAAAACCCATGCATACATACATAAACAGACAGCAGACCCACGCGTGAACGTGAGAAACTACTATGCCATTCTTTGTATGCATTTGAAAATTTCCTAGGTTTCCGATTGCAAGAAAGAGCATAACGCTTCAATATATCTTTTAATAAGTTAGGAATGTGACGCTTCGTATTCCTGTCTGCAAAGATATAAATAGTTAGTAAAGTAAAGAAATATTCGGACCGATTATTTTGTTGACAGTTGAGGATTGGTGGCTGGCTGCGTAGGGTGATACATCGGCTTTCCTCGTTGGCAGGGGGAAGCTGTGTGATAATGTGGTATGCGTTTTGGTTTATTAAATTGTGCGGAAATGAGGCAAATATGAATGAATTTGAAAGCCTTGTAAGCTACGGGTTGATATTCTCGCAGTTTGCAAGGCTTATGATAAAACAGGTCTTTTTTTCTGTCTTTATAGATTGGCTATCTCTTCGGAAGTCAAACCGGTGATATCAGTAATCGTTGCGTAATCCAATCCTTTATTTTTCATCTTTCGGGCATTAGAAAGACGCTCTTTTTCTGCTCCTTCTTCCAAGCCTTCCTGTCTTCCTTCCTCTCTTCCTTCCATTCTACCTTCCATTCTACCTTCCATTCTACCTTCCATTCTACCTTCCAATTTGGCTGAATCGATGACATCATTCTGAATCATCACTGCATTCAGATGTTCGTCATAAGCCAAGCGTTCCTGTGGCGTCATGGAGTAGTATTTCAATTTCTCACGTGCTTCTTCCAGGCCGGGAGCTTTGGTATCAGGACGTATCACTCCGCTTTTCAGGTAGCTCATCCATTCCTCCAGAGGCGTAACGGCTGCCTGGTCGAACTCATTGACGCGGATAAGAACATATTCCGGGAAAATATCGGCAGGCATACGTGTCACAATCGCATTCTTTTCCTTGACGTTGACTTGCAGCTTGTCGCCGGTGTGTACACCGATAAAGTTATTTTGTCCGTAATACAGATAGTCACTGCCGATGCCTATGTCGAAGTACAGAATGCTGATGGAGTAGATCTTCTTTACATGATAGTATGCCTCGCCCAGCGAGATATGCTCGGTGATGGCTTTGGCCACTCCGTAAAGAATGCGTTCCAGATAGTAAAGTTCGCGCGTGTTTTGTATCTCGATGATGATGATTTCGTCTTTACTGTTGCGCGCTTTGATGTCTACGCGGTTGAATTTATCGTCAGCAGTCAGTTGGTTACTTTCGCTTTCGAGTATTTCCATGATAGTCACTTTTTCCCTCAGGAATACGGTGAGGAAACCTTCGAGAACACCAAAGTTTGCCTTTTGGCGTAGCAGGCGTTTAATGGCCCAGTCAAAGCGTATGTATCTATCTTCCAAATAGCTTTCCATAATGATTCTCCTTCCTTCTTTATTTAGAGTAAAACAAAGGTATGGCTTTTACTTTGAAAAACAATGCGGACCGGACGCATTTCTTTGTTGATAAATAATTTGTTAATAAGCCAATGTATTTCACCACAGAGTCGCACAGAGTTCCACGGGGTAGTATCTATCTGATGAAACGCGGATTAACACAGATGAACGCAAATTAAAAGACTGTAACTCTTTATCATACATTTGTTCCCCTTTGCGAAAATCTGCGATCATCTGCGTTTCAATAAAGATTTAAACTCTGTGTTACTCTGTGGTGAGTTTCGCTCATTTCCATACTGATTTGAATAATGTGCTGTGCTATGTGTATGGGTTGCGTTGTGCTTCTTTCCGCCAGCGCCAGAAGGCTTTGAGCAGCCCTTCCTCGCTGATGGACTCTATGTGATAACGCTCTATGAAGCAGCGTACGGATTCGGCGTACGAGATGCCTTGTTGGCGGCGGGCGGTGAGCATGCAGTCAAAGAGCTCGGCGTGAAAAAGGTGTTGTACGCGGCTTTCAAAGATACGGATATTGCTTTGGGTGAGATAATTATAACTTGTGGGCGACTTTCCCCGGTGTGGATTGGGAAGGCGCAGGCAAAGATTTCCGGCCTCTCGTGCCGGCGCGTTGCAGGGGCGTTTGCCGAGCAATTCGTGCAGGCTGTTGCTGAGGTAACTACGGGGTGGCAGGTGGATGACGTCTTTGTCGGTGACGTTGGCGAAGTGGCCGTACAGGTATTCCGCCAGAAAGGGTTTGAGTTGAAATCGGATGGTGTAGTACATACGTGTGTGGTGTTAAGTTTTATGTATATGATCGTTTTTCTGTCGATACGTGTGCTTTGCCCGGCTCCGGGGAGGGCTTTGCTCGGCTCCGGGGAGGAATGTTCTCGGCTCCGGGGAGGAGGGTGTCCGGCTCCGGGGAGGAAACGCTATTCAGGTGAGGGCCTTCTGAGGGCTTGTAGGGCGTCTTTGTCTCCTTCTTGGGCACGGCGCTGCACTTCGAGATAGGCTTCATAAGTGATGCCTTCTGTTGGGTTATTTCTTAGATTTGCCCGCGTTTCGTTCCTTTTGCTGCGTTCTATCTCCTGGTTTCGCTGGTCTGTGTACTGACGAAGCCCGGACATGATTTTCATAGGATCGATGGCACCGTAAAATTGTCCGTATTGTCCGATCTTGAAACGGGCTATGTAGAGGCAGATATCTCCGGCGGTAAGCATGGGATAGGCGGCGAGGATGAGTTGGGCAGTTTCGTGCAGCTGTCCGGTGGTGAGTTTGGTGCGTACTTCAGTGAAGTCGTTGAGGCTTCCGAGTTGTATTTTTAACCACTCCAGCGGAGCTGTACGTGTGTATAGTCGTGTCAGTAATGCCAGTGTAGGGTTGGCAGGGCGTACGGCAAGATCGGCAGGGGTGAGTCCTCCGGATAACAGACGGGTTTGCAGGTCGGGATTGTAAGCAGTAAAGAACTGCTCAGGTTTCGGGTATTTCAGGTAGAATGCCTGTAGCTTTGAGCTGTTCGATTCGTCGGCGGGCATCGTTGCTGACGGTAGTGCCGAGTGCAGTAATTGTATCAAGCCTTCGCTGTCGGCTTTCTTCGCGGTTTGTTGTAGCAGGGTTTTCATGGCTTTGGGGGTGTTTGTTTTGTTTTTCCAGTTGTTGGCGGAGCCAGTTGGCAAAGTGCTGGCGGAAGTCACAGACGGACTTGTCGTTGTTGCCTTCGTTTTGGAGCTTACGGCAGAACTTTTCCAGCCACTCATGCAATCTATCCGGGTCCAGGTGGTGATTCATGCAGAGGAGCTCCATCCACGACTGATTACCGACGGACTGTTTATAAGCCAGGGCGAGCGGTTGGGGGATGTTTTCGTTTACTGTTCTTGTTTTGCTTGCCTGCTCCTGTTCTTTTTGGGTTTCCTCTTCCTTTTCCGGTGTCGGGGAGGGTGAATGAGGGGGAGTATGTGGGACAGGCTGTCCGGTGTCGGTTCTCATTTTCTGAATGTTGTTTAGCACTGTAACCGGCAGTGCTGCACGCACTTTGTCGGGCAGGTTGTCGAAATCTTTCAGTGCGGAGAGTTTCATGGAGGGGTTCATGGCATTTTGTGTAAGCCAGTGGGTGATGATGATGTGTTCATGGATCATGATGATGAGTTTGAGTTCTTCAAGCTTCTTGATACAACGGCGCACAATTTGGGCACTGGTGTTGCAATCGTAACCGATGCGGCGTACGGTGAGTCCGTAAATCCCTAACATGTTTGTAGCGGGATTGGTGAGTAGATAGATCCAGATGAGCTTTTCGGTGGCTGTGAGTGGTTCAAACCAGCTTTCACCCCAGATACGGGTAGAAATATAACGTCGGATTTCCATAGCTATTTTTTTTTTATGGTTTGATTGATTCTGGTCTTTTGGCAAATGAGTCGGTAGGCATCAATGACACGATGGGACTTGGGACCTCTTATACGTCCGCTTAAAGTGTTGTAAACAGTCTTTTCACTCACTCCGGCAGCTTTTGCCACTTGCTTCTTCCAGCCCCTCGTTGGGAGAAGGGGTAATTCCTGGCGCTTGATTTTTTCTTTCATAATATCATTGTTTTTGATTTTTTATTCTTATATTTGCCTACGACAATGAAATAGAATTCAGTAGAAATGTGTTTCATTTGCAAATAACGTCAATAATCTTGATAAAAACAAATAAAATGTCGAATAACTTGATATTCTTTTCGGAGAATCTCTCAACGTTTCGTAAGGAGAAGGGGTGGACGCAGTCAGAACTGGCTGAAAAGCTAGGAGTGAAAGCAAATACAATCTCCAATTACGAGAAGGGAATCTCAACACCCGATTATAAAATAATCGCTAAACTGCGTGAGTTATTTGAAATGCCCACGGATGTGCTCTTGTATAGTAATTTGTCGGAAGGTAAGGAGAAGTTTGGAGAATGGGTCTGTAGAGATAAGGATAGTACTGGATGGCGTACTTTTAAGATTAGTTTGGGAGAAAAAAAGAAAGAATATGTAATCGTTGAT
>OGJS01000822.1_pt1 | contig 16424 bp, 10 predicted proteins | sample 1572241 | NCBI WGS metagenome assembly OGJS01 (sample SAMEA2582145, study PRJEB24529) | metagenome | biome: Human gut stool | place: China | collected 2011 | reverse complement strand
GTATTGCCGATGCGGAAGCCTAGCATGGGATATACGTTTTTGGAGCCTTCGGGAAGGGCTGCAAGGAATTTGCCCATTACCTGGAAGGAGTCACGACCGTAGAAATCGTCGCAATTGATAACAGCAAACGGTTCCTTTATTACATCGGCACCCATCATTACAGCATGGTTGGTTCCCCAAGGTTTGGTACGGCCTTCGGGGCAGGTGAAGCCTTCAGGAAGGTCATCTATGGACTGGAATACCAGTTCGCAGGGAATATGGCCTTCGTATTTGGAAATAATCTTGTCGCGGAAGTCCTGTTCAAAATCTTTACGGATTACGAAAACGAGCTTGCCAAAACCGGCATTGATGGCATCGTAAATAGAATAATCCATGATAGTTTCGCCATTCGGTCCCAATCCGTCCAATTGTTTCAAGCCACCATAACGGCTGCCCATACCGGCTGCCAATAAGAATAAAGTTGGTTTCATATTAGTTATTATTTAAAAAGGTTAGTGTATCATAGTTGATAACGGTTGCAAATGTACAAAAATTTATGTCTGACAAAAGGGAGTTTTAGTTCATTCTTTACCACTATCCGTTCAAAAACGTACATTTAGAACGGATAACCGATGGCAAAATGCAGTGCCATACTATCCTTGAACTTAGGAATATTGTAATATCCCGACTTTCCGGTATCATACGGGTCGTGAAGCCCGATACCCAAATCCAGACGGAAAACAAGGAAGTCCAGGTCATAGCGTAAGCCGAATCCCGTACCCAAAGCAATCTGTTTCGGGAAATTCTTCAAGGTGAACTCACCGTTCGGGCGATTTTCGTCCTTACGCATCAGCCATACATTGCCGGCATCCAGAAACACCGCTCCATGCAAGTCGGCAATCATACGGAAGCGATACTCGATATTGGCTTCTATGCGAATATCACCCACGTGGTTGATATAGGTATATTTTCTGTCCGTCTCGGGAGGATAGCCGCCCGGACCTATACTGCGTGCAGAAAAGGCGCGCACACTATTGGCACCGCCGATATAGAACTGTTCCGTATAAGGTGCAGTCGTAGCGTTGCCATACGACCATATCACCCCTCCGGCAATACGCGAGGCTATCATTTGGTTCTTGTCTATCCGGTAATGGTACCTGAATTCCGAGTTCAGCTTCAGGAACTGTGCAAAAGGTACCCCGAAAAGCTTCTTTCCTTCCTCACTGAACGGCTTGCCGAAAATACGGTAGACGGCAGAAGTCAGGTTACCGGCCGACGCAACGGTGGTCTGCCACCAGATGGGGTTACGCTTGCCGCGCACGGAAGCGTTGTCATAAGTATAGGTGTACTCCATGGCAGGAATGAACTGGTCGCGCAAACTAACGTAGAGTGCCGGATTCTCGGCACGCAACGTATCGAAAGCGGCAGTAGGATTACGCAGCACATTGAATGTCAAACGGAAAGGAGTTATACTGTGCCTGGAAGTCGATTTGGGCTGGAAGTCATAAGTGACATTACCGCCAAAAGCCAGCAGCTTATAATACTTGGCACGGTTCATCTGGTCGGCATATAAACGGAAAGTCGTTGTAGCCGGGAAGTCATACTCACGGTCGCCCATCCTAGGAAACACCACGCGCGGAAAGATGAGAGAAGTGGAAATCCCCAGTTCATAGCTGTTCATCAGGGAAGAACTTGACTTGCCCGTCTGCCATTCGTACGAACCGTTCAACTTCACATTCCAGCTTTCACCGCCACCGAAGACATTGTTCTTCGTCACCGTAAAAGCGGCACCCGGTCCCGTCTGGTTATTGCTCTTCATGGTGACATTAAAATCCAACTCCGCATCGTAGGGTTTATCGAGCGCGGCAATGACCCTCACATCCAATGTATCAGACACAAACGCCGTATCACGCGGTATATACTGCATCTCCGCATAACGGAAAATACCGACGCTTGCCAGACGCTCCTGAATACGGGTCTGACGGTACAAACTATACAAACTCTGCATAGAACGCTGGCGGGCAATACCTGCGCTGTCCTGTATCTGACGTTTCCGCCGATAACCTTGATAGTTCAACCAACGGTAAAGCATGTTGGGACGTACCGGAGGTTTGTTGTAGTAATGTATGGTCAAGCCTTTGTAATCCATGCTGTCATTGGGTTCCTGCCCCTGCTTTCCAAGAAGATAGACGGATTTACGCCCCACACGGAACTGCTTCTCGGCTACCTTTGGCATACCGGGAACGGGAATCAAGCGCATCTGGACATGCCCATTGGGAACTATCATGGTATCGGCCTGATAGGTCAGGTAGTCGGGACGGAAATAATAACAGCCCACATTACGCAGCAGGGTACTGATACGGGTACGCTCCCCATCCAAATCAGCCACATTGAATTGTTCTCCCGAACTGATAAGGGAACGTCGGCGTCCCAGCTCCATAATGCGAGTGGTACGCTCGCTGAAACCACGATAATATACCGTATCTATAAAGTAGGGGTTACGCATGTTCACCGTATATTGCAACTTTGCCTTCAGCGAGTCCTTCGGGTCGATAAATGTCTTGTAGCTGACGCTTCCGTTGAAATAGCCATAATCGCGCAGCAAGTTAACCGCCGCCTTCTGGCGTATATCGGGATTCACCGTAGACATAAGCACCGGAGTGGCGGCAAATTTATTGAATATCCACTTTCCGAATCCCTTCTCATACTTCTGGAAACCATTGTAAATCCACAGTCCGAAAGGAAAGGGATAGCGGATAGTAGAGCTTCCCAGCAACGAATTGTTCGGTGCCGTAGCAAGGGCGGCTTCCACCTCTTCCATAGCAATCTCACCAACAGACGTTTCACTGCGGTTCAATACAATCATTGGCTTTTGGCCGGTATAGAGTATCTCCCCCTCGGGCAAGTGCTTCGTGGTGGAGCAACCTGCCAGAAATATCAATCCTGCAATATATAATATCAGTCGTTTCATATCACATTCCTACTTTTTCATATCGCTATTTTCAGCCTCCGGTTTTATCTTTTTCTTCCTGAAGATGAAGAGTTCACTCAATCGGTCCATCTTCCGGCGCAGCACAAGGCCGACACCCGTTTCGGTTATCTCACCGTCGAGTATGCTTTCGTAGTTTTTATTATGGAATACACGGACATATCGAGTACCCGACGCATCAAGACGGTATTCCAGCGATATATTGTCAATGAATGATTCCGCATCGTTCGTGGCATTGGCCCCGGTGGACACTTTTCCACCGATGACTATCTGTACGCGGTCGTTGAAGAAACGCTGGGAATAACGAAAACTGAAGTCTTTCTGCGTGTCACCCGTTTCAGCAGAGGTACGGTCTTCCACACCTACACTGATATTGGCACCTTTTATACCTCCCGCCAAGGAGTTTATCTGGCTCTGAAGCACTGAGTTCAAGGCGGCTCCCATTGACAAACCTCCTCCTTTGGCACCACTGTTCAGGTAAATACCCGTGGCAAGCATGGCAATGGCCTGCTTACTACGCTCTTCTGCACCCATTGCCTGCAGCTCATTCTCTACTGCGGCATCTTCGGGCGCCGAAATATCGAATATCAAATCGGGAGCGTCAAGCCTGTTCTTGATGGAAATGGAAACATCGAAGTTCACCATGCGCGAACCGTCCCCGTCACCATCGGCCACAGAAGCACGCATACGTTCCGTAGCCTTCAGACTCAGCGTAGGATTCATAATATTCCCCCGCCAATCCACATAACTGCCGGGATTGAACTGGAACTCCTTCAACGGGATGATAGGCAGCGAATATTTCATGACGCCACCCGAAAGGGTATAGCGTCCGGTAAGGCTCATATCCCCTTGGGGAGTATACTGCATATTCAAATCACCGCCACCTTCCAGTTCGATGTATTTGCTGCGGTCGGGACTCAAGTCAGCACGAAGACGGACAGCATCGTCAATATGGACGGACATATACATTTCCAATCCTCCCAAAGACATGGCAGGAACCTCATCTGCTTTTACCGACGTCGTATCGGTGAACGAGGTAAAGGTAACCAGCCCACTGAGACGGTCTTCCACCGTTAAAGGGGAATCGGTCAACACGTAGGTTACGTTGGTATTGCCCAGCAAATTCATGTTTCCACGCATCGTGAGCCCGTCAAGCGGCCCCTTCACCGTGGCATGCAAGTCGACGAACACCTTTCCATACACCAGACTTTCGCGGGTACGCGGTGCATCCAGCAACGTATAGTTCTCTGCCAGCAGATTGAGGTTGGCAGTAGGACGCTCCATATTCCGGAAATCAACCTTACCGTCAATCGTAAACGGATTCTTGCTGGTGGTATAAATGGCAAACTTATCAAATATCAACTGATTGTCCTTTATCTGTACCGGACGGTTGTCGAACCAGTAACGTGCTCCCGCCTGGCGTGCATAGACAGACACACTGTCCAAAACAATATCACCATGCATTTGAGGCTTGTCCAGCGAACCATAAATATAAAGCCCTCCATCAATATCTCCGGTAAAGGCCACCGTTTGGTCAGGGATGAATGCATTGGCCATCTTCAATGGAAAATGCTCGAAACGGGTGGACACTTCCAGGGTATCCTTTCCGTTCTTCTGCGTCAAGATACCGTCGGCGGTCATCACTTCTTCATTATCATATGTAAAATAGGTATTCAGATAGTGCGTATTCTTGTCGCCCGGCAACCAGGTAGCCCCCAGGCCGATGTCTCCAACCGGTTGGCGTTCGTAGGTCAGTTTCTCTACATTGGCTTCGGCGGACACCTGCAGGGAAGTGGCAGTCTGTATATAATTTGCTTCGGCGGAGAACAATCCCGTAAGCCGGGGCATATAAGGAAGTACCTCCGTAAGTTCATCCAAGCGCAATCGGCTCAGTTCTACGATTATATTCTGCAAGGAAAGGGTATCATTCTTGTCGGATTGCATACGGAAACACAGACCATCGTCACTGTCCATATCAATATTGGCATAGACGCGCATATTCTTATGCAGATAAATCCAGTTACTATTGTCCGCAAAGTGGAATTTACGGAAAGCGATAATCGGCTCGGCAGGAATAAGGTTCAGCAGCACACCATTACCGCGACCGTGTCCTTCGGTCAACGGACGGGCATTAATACCGAATAGAACACCGGTCTGCCCTTTTCCATTCACATAATCCACAGTCAGTTCCGCATCTTCATTACGGACTTCACCCGTCAGTGTGCTACGGAACACAAATTGCGGGTTCTTGGGACCGTTTATGACACCACCTTGCAACTTCATGCGGGCAGTATCCTGCTTCACTGTAAAAAATATCGTATCGAGCTGCAAGGAGTCCATGCGCAATCCGTGAACAGCTGTACGTCCATTGATGCCGACTTGCGGAGTAAATCCGAAGCTCAGTTTGAAATCATTATAGGAAATACCCTTTGCAGCCAGGAAATAGCTGACGGGATTCTGGTTACCGGCTTCCAGATGCATGCCCGCTGAAGGAAGGACTTGGCGCAAAGCGGCATGGTCCAAACGCCGTTCATCAATCTGCTTTGTCAGGATAGAGACAAATTTATCCGACTGTTCCATCAACTTCTTCAACGTGCTGTGAGCGCGGAAACGCAGATTCAAGTCACCGGCATCAAGCCTCAACTTGAGAGAATCATGACGTGCCTCCGCTCCCATTGTAAAGGCAAACGGGTGTTTCAATGGTCGGGGCACCAAACCCAGCTTATGCAGATTCACCTCTTCCACATTTAAATCCAAAGCGCCATCCAGATAGCTGCGGTCAAGACGCATATCCGCATTTCCCTGCATCTTGAGAAGGACATTATCGCTGGCAAGACGGACGGTAGCAACGGATGACTTGAGTCCGGCCTGCACATCTACACCGGAAATGTTCCAATGGCCATACTGTAGTTTTTCCAAGGAGGCATTCAAAGCGGCCACGGTTTTTCGTGATGCCACATCCACCCCTTGTCCCTTAACGGACATCTTTGCCGTAAGAGTATAGATAGAGTCCTTGGGCAGGAAGTGATGCACCTGTAAGTTGTTGATGGCAAGGTCGGCATGGTAGGCTTCCGTAGCAAGATTATAGGCGGCGTCCAAATTCAAGGCGCCTTCCTTCTCCTTCAGTTTCAGGGCGGCAGTGCACTGCGCCCCCTCCATACCGACACGTGCCGCAAGGTGCATACTGTCCGGCACAATGATGGAGCCATCGGGAGCAATGTCAGCTAGTCCGGTCAGGAAGTTCAAGTTCTGCGTATGCATTTCGAAGTCCATGCTTCCATTGCGTTTCACACTGTCGGTCAAGCTCCAGAATTCTCCTCCCCCACTCAACGAAAAGGCTCCGGGCAGCTCAGCCGTAAAACGGGAAATCTGCATCTGCTTCAGGTTTCCTTCCGTACCGGCATGAATCACCAACGGACGGAACGGATAGGCTTCCTTGAAAGCTTCCGGCAAGCCACCGGCAAAAAGCAGTACATCCTGTTTGCCGATACGGGCATTGAAACGGGCTGTCAGACGGCCGGTGGTAGGTATATTTATCAGTTCCCAGTAAGTCTGTGCCGTAAGGTTCATCTCACTATGAGGTGTCAGCAACTTCAAAGAAGGGATACGGATAACGGTAGAATCGGCAAACAACCGCCCGGTCAGGGAAGTTACACTCAAACCGGAACGCTCATACATGGAAAATTCCCGGATAACGGCATTTATATCTCTGCCGTAGTACATCACAGAATCAATGCCCATACGAATGTCGCGAAGAGCAATGTGCGAGGGGTCGAAGCCTATCGCACGGTCATCAGTTTGCTTTCTACTGTAAACTTATGCTTACCGCTTCCGGTATCATAATTGACAGAAGTTCCAGTCAGCAGGAATTTTCTCCAGCCATAGAACTGGTGTTTCAGGTCGGCAGCAGCGTCCGCAATCTCAGCATCTCCTATATGGGCTTTCAGCCCCATGGAGTCCAATGGCATCTGTAAATCGACCGAGACGTTCTTCAACTTCAGAGTATGGAGTGTGACTTTCCAGTTTAACGCAGTGTCAGTAGTGTCCTTGGGAGTCTCAGTGGTATCTGCAAGCATCACCTGCACATGGGTATCGCTCAATTCTATATTATTGAGGATGGCATCTTCTTTTGTAAGGTCTATGCCATGGCTTTCGAAAAAGAAATGCCCCAGTACTCCTTTGATGCACATACCTTCCATTAAATTGGAGGAGTTGACAGCAACTTGTTTCAAGGTAATGTCATCCACCTCCACTTTCCCTTTGAGCAAAGGCCATGCCTGTACCCGTACGTTCAAACTTCCAAGACTCAGCAAGGTATCGGGATGCTGCACATCAACAGCACTGTCGGCAGGCTGTACCACCAATACACCGCGGACCAACAAATTCAAAGGAAAGCGAAGGTCAATCCGCTCCACGGATATGTCCATACCCGTAGCATCTGATGCAATTGCCGTAGCCTGCTTCCGTATCAAATTCTGTACGGGAGGCACATAAAGCAATATCATCAATATTATAAACAGTATAATAGGAGTAAGCAACACCCACAGTGCTGTTCTCAACCATTTTCTTCTCATCGGAACGTCAATCTTTCATCGTATTTAAAAGTCTTACAAAGTAAACAATTTCTTTCGACATTTGGTTCCCGACAGAGAAAAATCACGTATTCTTCTCTGTTCCCCCATTACGGAAAAGCTGTTGCCTGAGTAATGACATCCTCTATCAAAACGAGGGCGGCAAGGGCGTGTTCTTTCAACTCTCCGGTAAAAGGCACTCCATGAGAAGTTTCCAACAGTTTCAGCAATGCAACCAGTTCCGCTGCTCCAATTAAAGTAAAGAGGGGAATCATTTTGTGGGAGACAGCAGCCATCTCGTCCACATCCTCATTCTCCACAGCCTTCTGCAAACGCTCCGCATTGAGGCGGGTTTCAGCCACAAAACTTTCCAGAATGGACTTTGCCGCCTCGGGGTCATCGACCGAAAAAGCAGTGAGCGAAGAGAATTTATACCCCGGGCAAGCCGAAGCTTCCGAAACTTCCGTAACCTCCTTCCCTTTGTCCTCCACATTCAATTCATGCAGCAATTCACTGACGGTAAACGGCTTATGCAGGCATCCGGCAAAGCCATGCGCCGTAAATTCCTCACGCTGCATGTCACTGCGAGCAGTGACAGCAATCACCGGAACAGACTGTGCCTGCGGTATGTTCGAAGCACGCAGCAGTTTCAGTAAATCAAAACCATTAATAGCAGGCATCTGCACATCAGTAAGCAGAACATCAAAGGTTGCAGTGCGCAAGGCATCCAGCAGTTCATCCAGTTGTAAACAAGAGACAGAATTTATACCACTCTGCTGAAGCATGGCGGCAGTAAGGGTAAGCTGAATACGGTCATCATCAATAAGGAGGACATTCTTCAGTGAAGAATGAGGAACGGGGAATGAAGAATTGCCATTCGGCGTGGTAACACATCCCGATTCTTCATCCTTCATTCTCCGTCCTTCACTCCTTACGGGATAGATAGGAATATATATGGTGAAAGTGCTTCCCTTGCCTGGCACACTGTCTACATCAATCGTGCCTTCAAGCAACTGTACCAGCATACGGACGATGGAAAGTCCGAGTCCGAACCCCTCTTTACCCTGAGCACCCGGTAAGCGGGTAAACTCCTGGAAGATACGCTCACGGTCGGCAGGTTCCATACCTCTACCCGTATCAGCAATGGCAACTACCAGTCGACGGTCCTCGTAACGGGCAGTCATGGTAATACTGCCTTGGTCCGTAAACTTCACGGCATTGGACAGCAAATTGTTGATAATCTGGCGCAGACGCAAAGGGTCGCAAATATAGGTACCGTCCAGCTCCGGGGCAGTGTCGCAATGAAGCGCCAGCCCTTTGGCAGCCGTAAGCGGTTCAAAACTGACGTGTATCTCTTCAAGCAGGCGGGAAGGATGAAAGGTGACCCGGTTGACTTCGGCCTTGTTCAAATCAAGACGATGGAAGTCGAGCAAATCAACGACCAACTTCAGCAGATGCTCCGATGAGGTTTTCATATTGTCCAGATAGAACCGCTGGCGCTCATCCACCGTCAGACGGGAAAGCAAGTCGGCATAGCCCATGATAGAACCGAGCGGAGCTTTGAAATCATGGGTAATGGCAAGCATCAGTTTTTCACGGACAGCAAGTAAATCTTCGGCACGACGGCGGGCCTCTTCCAACTCACGGCGGTACCGGTTGCTTCGGGTTATGTCGCGGCCGATGATAATAAGAAAAAAAGCGGAAAGCAACACCGCACCTACGGCAATACCACTGATAATCTTGGCCGAACGGCGTCGGACCGCCTGTTGATACTCGGCTTCCGTCCGTGCACGCAGCAGAGTTTCCGTCTCGTAATCTTTCAGCAAGCTGTCAATACGAGCGGTCAGCATATGGTCCAAGCGTTGCAGATAGCGTTTACGTCGTTGTATAACAGTGTTTACAGCTTTTTTCTGCTGGGCCACAGCACGCAGTTTCTCATGCAAAGAATCGGCCGGATTATAAGGTTCAATCACCGTATCCGTCGCAAATTCGAGGGAGGTCTTTACCTGGATAGCCGTATCTTTCTTTGGGGGGACAAACACTTCACCCAAACGACGGAAAAAACCCTTCTTTCGAGGGCGTGTCACGACGGTATCCCGATGTGTAATGATACGGTGCTGCACACGTTGCTGGGTCACTACCGAGTCCTGCTGGGCAATGTCACTGGTAGATACCATGCTGTCATTCGCCTCACTCAGCGTACGCAGCATTCTTATCGTATTGGTATCCTTCTCGCGTATCAAAGCTAGTACGCTGTCTGTCCATTGTACATCGCGGTCATCGGTAAGAATAAGGTTCTCCATCTCCCGGTGTACGAAGAACAAGGAAAAAAACAATACCGCCAGCAACAAAGTGTAGCCTACGGCAATCTTTACTTTGGAGACACTGTTCATATTATCAAATCCTTTCCCTGGTCTGTCTACGGAATCTCAGCCACAGCATCACCCCTGCACTGGTCAGTCCAAACGGGAAAGCCATCCAGACCCCCGTCAGTCCCCAGCCGAAGATGAAACCGCAGAGGTACCCTACGGGCAAAGATATAACAAAATAGGATATAAATGCAATAATCATCATCGGTTTCACATCCGAGATACCACGCAGGGCATTGGCAAAATTAATCTGCAATCCGTCACCGAACTGGTAAATCAGGAACGGAAAGAAGAGAGCGGCTACCATACCGGACACTTCCATATTATCTGTAAACCATCCTCCGACCTGACCGCGAAGTGCAAAGACAATACTCAACAGCACCACTTCCATGCATAAGATGACGTGAAGGCCAGCATACGCCGAACGGCGCACATTTTGCCCGTCGCCCTGCCCCTTAAAGTTACTGACACGCACAGCAACTGCAGCACCCATGCCATAATACATCATGAAGGTGAACTGAGAGATAGTGAGCATTATCTGATGTGATGCCAGAGCAAGTGTCCCCAGCCACCCCACCATGACAACACTGAGGCTGAAGGAAGCGGTCTCCATTCCCATCTGCATACCGACAGGCCAGCCCAAAGCATTGAGTTTCCTGAACATCGGTGTCGACCATCCCAGCCTCATAAATCCGAGTCTATAACGGATAAAACGGCGACTACGAAGCACAATCACCGCAAAGACCACGACCATCACAATGCGAGAGAACAAGGTACTTACACCCGCACCAAGCAATCCCATCTCCGGGAAACCCAATTTTCCATTGATCAGAATATAGTTTCCTACGATGTTAAGCGCATTCCCTCCAAGCAGAATCCACATGGCCGTCTTGGTGTCGGTGATGCCATCCGTAAACTGTTTAAAGCCGTTGAACAACATGACAAAGACCAGTGAAGCAAGCAACACCAGATAGTAAGGCTTGATTAGAGGCAACAATTCTCCGGGCTGTCCCAGCCGCTCCACATTGAAATAGAGAACAGCCATGACAAGAGTCAGCAACAAAGCCACCAGCACATTGGCAACCAGGCTACACCGCAACGCCTGCCCTGCCTCGGCAAAGCGGCGGTTACCGTAGAAGCCCCCTACAACCGGTGTCAGCCCGTAGCTGAAGCCCGTACTGAAAATAATGCAAAGAGTAAACAGATTGTTTACGAAAGAAGCGGCACCCAGTTCCTCCGTGCTGTGATGCCCAATCATCAGCGTATCGGCAAAACCAAGCACAATGACTCCCAACTGCCCCACCACAATGGGTAGCCCCAGGAGAAGCAATGCTTTATAGTGCTGCTTATACGTATCAAATAATTTTTTCATACTAAAGGTTTTCTTTTTGGTAATAAAGCACAATCCCGTTTTCATCGCGGAAGGTCTGTTGGGCGACCCTATGAAGCTGTTCTGCCGTCACAGAGCGGTAATTGTCCACTTCACGGTCTATGTCTTCCGCCTGCCCGGTCAGTTCAAACCAGGCAAGATTCGTGGCAACATTCAGATAATTGATGTTGCCGAATATCTGTGTAGACTCAAACTTGTTCTTTACTTTCTCCAATTCTTGTTCTCCAACAAACCCGGATTTCAACTCTTCCAACTCTTTCCGGACAGCAGCCTCGGCTTGCTCCAAAGATACGCCTGCAGATGGTTTTCCACTGATATGCAGCAGGCCGGCATCCCGTGTACCGGAGATATAGGCATCGAGACTGGAAAAGAACTTCTGCTCCTGCACCAGCCTGCGGGTCAAGCGACTGGAACGTCCATTGCTCAGAATATCCGACAGAATATCGAAGGCATAATAATCGGCATCCTCACGGCTGCACATGTGATAAGCCATGAACAAAGCATCCAGAGGAACATTCCGTTCCACCGTCTGCCGGCGTTCTGCCGTCTGTACAACTTCTTGCGGTAATTGCCTTACGGGCACATTCCTACGGGGAATGGGAGCAAACCATTTTTCTGTCAGCCTAACCGTTTCTTCCCACGAAATATTTCCGGTAACGGCCAGCACTGCATTATTAGGTGCATAAAAACGAAAAAAGAATTCCTTTACCTCGTCCAGCGTGGCATTGGCAATGTGAGAGAGGTCTTTCCCGATAGTAGGCCAGCGATAAGGATGCGTTTGATAAGCCAAAGGACGAAGCAGATGTCCCACATCACCATACGGCTGGTTCAAGCAACGTTGTTTAAATTCCTCCATCACTACCGCACGCTGCACTTCAAGACTTTGCTCACTGAATGCCAGTTCCAGCATGCGGTCGGACTCCAGCCAGAAGCCGATTTCCACATTCGATTTTGGAACCGTCAGGTAGTAATTGGTTATATCATTATTGGTCCATGCATTATTCTCTCCGCCTGCCAATTGCAAAGGAGCGTCATAATCAGGAATATGCACCGAACCTCCGAACATCAGATGCTCGAACAGATGGGCAAAGCCCGTATGCTCGGGATGTTCGTCACGGGCACCCACGTCATAAACAATATTCAAGGCAACCATCTGCGTGCTGGTGTCCTCATTGTGCACCAACCGCAGACCGTTGTCAAATATCTTTTTGTTTATTTTCATAAAATGGAATGACAGAATCTATCATCAATCTATCACTGTCACTTTTTTAATAACCACATCCTCTTCGGGACGGTCGTTACGGTCAGTCTTGACCTTCTGTATTTTATCAACAATATCCATACCTTCCAGCACTTCACCGAACACGGTATATGCACCGTCCAAATGTGGAGTACCGCCCACGGTAGTATAAGCCTTCACCTGCTTGGGGGTAAACTTGAACTCCGGTTCCTTGGCAACCTGAGCCTCTGCCTGCGCAATCAAGGAATCTTGCAAATCCATCAGACCGTCCTGGTCATTATTCTTGCGCATCTTGTAGATTTCCTTCATGTGTTTCTGCGCCAACGCGTTGAAAGCATTGTTCAAGCGCATCTGATTCATCTGCTGTTCCATCCCCAGCAAGGTAGAGTCATTATACACTTTTCCGGTCACAATGTAGAACTGGCAGCCGGATGATGCCTTGTCAGGGTTCACCTCATCACCCTGGCGTGCAGCCGACAAAGCACCTTTTTTGTGAAAATACTTCGGATAAACAAATTCGGCAGGAACGGTATAACCCACGTCGCCTGCCCCCAGCATCTTGCCTTTCGGAGCCTTCTTCGATTCCGGGTCACCTGCTTGTATCATAAAGTCCTTGATGACACGGTGGAACAGCGTACCTTCATACGTGCCGTCTTCCACCAGCTTGATAAAGTTATCACGATGTTTCGGGGTTTCATTATACAGTTTCACGGTGATGTCACCCGCACTTGTTTCAATCTTCAGCTTCGTTTCTTTTTCCATATCTTCCTCTTTCTTTTGTCCCGGCTTGCAAGCAGTCAGACTGCAAACCAGTATAGTTAATAATACAATAAGATTTCTTTTCATTTTGTTTTTTATTTAATTTAAGTTTGCAAATATACTAAAATCAGACAAAAGCACTTACCTTTGCCTACATAAAAGAGATAAAAGGCTAAAGCAATGACATCCATATTAATTGTAGAAGATGATATTACTTACGGCATGATGCTAAAAACATGGCTCGGCAAAAAAGGTTTCCAAGTAACCTCTGCCAGCAACATTGCCCGTGCTCAAAAACATATTGAGTCGGAAACCGTAGACTTGATATTGTCTGACCTGCGCCTGCCCGACAAGGATGGCATTGACTTATTGAAATGGCTGGGCGAACACGGCCTGCAAATACCGCTTATCATCATGACGGGATACGCTGACATACAGTCGGCCGTCCAAGCCATGAAACTGGGAGCCTGCGATTACATTGCCAAGCCTGTGAACCCGGACGAATTACTGAAAAAAATAGGCGAAGCCTTGAATGCATCATCCTCCGCTTTGAAACAGATGATGCATTCGTCCCGAACAGATGATGCGTTTACCCCAAACAGACCATCCGTTTCACCCAAACAGACGATGCATTCCGACAAGATGAAAAATCAGCCTCTGAAGGGTGCAGAAGGCTCATTGTCCTCCTCCGACTTCCTTGAGGGAGAGAGCGACGCAGCCAAACAACTCTACAATTATGTGAAACTGGTTTCACCTACCAATATGTCTGTACTCATCAATGGTGCCAGCGGAACGGGCAAAGAATACGTAGCTCACCGCATCCACCAGCTCAGCAAGCGTGCCGACCAGCCGTTTGTAGCCATCGATTGCGGTTCTATTCCCAAAGAATTGGCCGCTTCGGAGTTCTTCGGGCACATAAAGGGCGCCTTTACCGGCGCACTGACCGACAAAACGGGCGCTTTCGTCGAAGCCAACGGCGGTACCATCTTCCTGGATGAGATAGGTAATCTGAGCTATGAAGTGCAAATACAGTTGCTGCGTGCTTTGCAAGAGCGCAAGATACGTCCGGTAGGTTCAAACAAAGAGATAAGCGTGGACATACGTCTGGTATCCGCCACCAACGAAAATTTGGAGCAAGCCATCGAAAAAGGGGCGTTCCGTGAAGATTTATATCACCGTATCAATGAATTCACCCTACGCATGCCGCAACTCAAAGACCGCCGTGAAGACATCCTGCTCTTTGCCAATTTCTTTCTGGACCAGGCCAACCGCGAAATGGACAAGCAACTGACCGGCTTTGATGACAAGGCATCCCGCGCCCTATTGGAATATCCCTGGCCCGGCAATCTACGCCAAATGAAGAATATGGTACGCCGTGCAACCTTGCTGGCACAAGGCAAATTCATTACTATCAACGAACTGAATGAACTGAAAGAACCCGCACCGGCCATCATCGGTATCCCTCTCCGCAATGAGGAGGCAGAGAAGCATCAAATCATCGAAGCCTTGCGGCAGACGGGAAACAACAAGAGCCGCGCTGCACAACTGTTGGGCATTGACCGCAAAACGCTGTACAACAAGTTGAAGCTTTATAACATATCCGACTAAAGGGTGTGGAATTATTCCACACTCCCCTCCACACATTCCACATTTTTCCACACTATGCCACACTTTGCATAGAAACATATATCACTAGCTATCAGAATATTATCCAACACGCACTCTTTCTGGCACACCATTTGAACTATATTAGACGTAAGCAACAAGCGCTACAACAAGCAAGCACTTAGACTTAACAATAAGATATACCAACCTAAAAGCAAATGAATTATGAAAAAATTAGTATTAGTAGCAGCCCTGTTTATGTTTGTTTGTGGTGGAACGTTCTTGGCTCAAGCTAAGGCTCCGGTAGAACAGCCGAGTAAGACAACAACCTTGTCTAACGACACTGTGGTAACGGATACTTTGCAGAAAGCCGAGAACGTCCAAGACACAGCAAAAGTGGCCCAATAACAGTAAGCACACTACAACAAAAAAGCCGTTTCCTCCTTGTCTATTCTGGGAAACGGCTTTTTAAATTGATAGTTGACAGTTATCAACTAAGAAATCACCAATGTCTTTCCGGATAAAGGTCATTCCACCATGCCGGACTATCCTGCAGCCAGCGGGCAAACCAAGCCATAATTGAATTGTGCCACAATTCACGTTTTGCATAATCAAGTACAAAATGGTTTTCACCATCTACGGTAATAAATTCCACCGGCTTGCCCAATATCTTCAGCGCATTGTACAATTGGATACTTTCACCGATAGGCACGTTTGTATCTACCGTGCCATGCAGCAACAACAGAGGGGTATTAATCTTGTCCGCATTGAACAATGCTCCATGCTTCGTAAACAAATCGGGATTATTCCAAGGATAGCTATCGGCTGCCGCAACAGAGTTATAGGAATATCCCCAATAACCCTCGCCCCAATAGCTCGTTACATTGCTGATGCCAGCATGCGAGGCAGCGGCAGCAAACATGTCCGTCTTAGTCTGCAGATACATCGTCATGAATCCTCCATAAGAGGCACCCAGGCATCCGATACGTTTATCGTTGACAAACGGATGGGCTGCACAGAATTTCTTCGTACCTTCAATGATCTCATCGGCCGTACGCTCACCCCATGCATTGACATGGCGTGCAGAGAACTCCTGGCCGTACCCGATGGCACCACTGGGCTGGATAACATAAACCACATAGTCACGTGACGCAAACAAATATGCATTGACAGATAAAGTTATCAGTTTCACTCTGTATCCTAAATCTGTTAAAGTTTGAAGTACCATTTGAGTTGGAGGCTCCAAACATATGGAGTTTTTATGAATAATCAAAATATCCCGACACATCGCTCAAGTATATCTATTATCCTTCTACAAGCCAGTCCATCTCCATATGGATTTACAGCCTTACTCATTTTATCATAATATTCTTTATCATCCAATAAAACTGATATTTCATTTACAATCTTATTAGCATCAGTGCCAACCAGTTTCACTGTACCTGCTTCCAATGCTTCCGGACGTTCTGTTGTATCACGCATTACTAATACAGGCTTACCCAAACCTGGAGCCTCCTCCTGG
>OGJS01000820.1_pt1 | contig 16434 bp, 9 predicted proteins | sample 1572241 | NCBI WGS metagenome assembly OGJS01 (sample SAMEA2582145, study PRJEB24529) | metagenome | biome: Human gut stool | place: China | collected 2011 | reverse complement strand
TATACAACTTCGCCAGTTTCACTATCTATCAAACTACCGTTAATTCCGGCATTGGGAGCATCATAGTTATCTAATTCAAAACAAGAAGATAACAATACAGTAAGCAATACAAACAATATATCCTTTTTCATATCTTTCTTTTTTATTAATCAATTAATATCCGGGATTCTGAACTATATTCGGGTTCAGATTAATCTGTTCATCATTGATTCGGATGTAATACATATAAGGTTTAAAATCATGAGCATTACCAATCTCTGTTTTCTTGAATATCCACTTTTTCGTATTAGCTACATAGTATGGATACAAGCCTTTCATCTTTACATTATTCATCACCTTATCGGCTTCTCTCCATCTCTTCAAATCCCAAAAACGATGATTTTCATACATAAATTCTACCTGCATCTCTTCACGAACCGCTTTAACGGTTAATGCCGGTGCATCCTCCACTCCCGCACGGTCACGGACGTCATTCAGATAAGTAAGGCCATTAGAAACATATTTTGTTTCACCTGAGGAAGCAAGTTCGGCTGCTGCTTCTGCATAGTTTAGCAGAACTTCTGCATAACGGAATTCCAACCAATCCTGGTCCTGACTACTATGTTTCGGATCATTCGGAGCATTTCCTTCAAAAAGAAACTTCTTAATGTATAACCCTGTAATAGTAGATTCGGAGGTTCCGCCTACTCCCTGTTTGCCAATCACACTCAAAACTGTATCACCATACTGAATCTCATCCGTAAAAGCTCCACCTTCTTTCAAGACTTTTACACTTTGACCATTAAGTTCAACCACTCCTTTCTGAATGTCAATAATTCCACTTACATCACCTTTTGCATTGGTCCATTCGGAACCGGGAATCATAATGGTAGCATATAAACGGGAATCACGGTTTTTGAACAAATCTGTCCGTTTATCAAATTCCTGAATCTTGCCCGATGTATCCACTACCCATCCGGATGAATTCGTATTCAATGCTCCCGATGTTCCATCGGCCATTTTAAAAGCTTCCACAAGATTTAACGTAGGACTTAAACGTGATCCGTACCCTTCGGGCAGACGATACCCCCAAGGAGAATTCCATAAATCCCAATTATGGGTTTTACCCGGATACTGGTACTTCTTCACAAAAATAACTTCCGGACAATCGTCTTTTACCCAAAACAATTGTTGATAATTCTTTGCCTTATCAGCATTAGCTCTGTACAGACTATAATTGCCTTCTCCAATAATTATTTCTGCGGCAGCAATCACTTCTTCATAATACTTTTTAGCTTTATCAGGATTATCAAAACCTACCACCCCATTTTTATCATACGTACCATACTTAGCAATAGAGGCAGCAAAAAGCATTGCCCTCGTTTTAAGTGCTGCAGCCGAAAAGCGATTCATTCTATATTTTTCACTTGCAACCCTCTCTTTCGGTAAATATTCGATGGCATAATTCAAATCCTTCAAGATAAAGTTGTAAGATTCTTCTTCCGTATTCCGGGATACCAGCAAAGCTTCCAGATCATCGGGATCATAAACTTGAGGTGTCTCTATAATAGGTACTCCACCATATCGCTTTACCATACCAAAATAATACCAGGCACGGATAGCGCGTGCTTCCGCCAAAAGTTCAGTTTTTCTTGTTTCAGTAAATAGTACCGATGTACCGAGCTTCTCAATCAACTCATTTACATTACGAACATTATCATATGCCCACCACTGATTCCACATTCCATTACCTGTAGGTCCCATTATTTCATGCGGCCACTCACAATGTATAGCCTCGTCACAGCTAAGTGCTGGTACGAAACAACCGGAAACCCAATTATTAAACCCAGATTCCGAACCATAATTAAAATCTTCGATAGGCAATCGATTATACAGAGTCGACATATAAGCTTCAATGCCCGCTTCCGTTCCAAAAATCGGATCTTCCGTTATTTTATTTAAGGGAGGTAAGTTCAAAAAATCATTGCATGACGAAAATAAGCCCATCATCAATGCAAGTATCAAATATATTTTCCTTTTCATGGCGACAAATTTTAAAAGTTTACATTAATCCCAAAATTAAAATTCCTCATAATAGGGTATCTGTCAATACCTCCACCCGGATTCTCCGGATCGATATAGTCAGAGTCAGAAGACTGGATAGTAAACAGATTATATCCATTAGCATATAATCTCAGCGAATTCACACCAACGAACTTGGTCCATTTTCTTGGGAATGTATAGCCTATTTCAAGATTCTTTAATCTAAGATAAGTACAGTTGTTATACCAGAAGCTCGATTCAATTCCATAATTCTGCGGATCTTGAATACGTGTACTCGGATACTTTCCGGGAATCCATTCTCCGTTAGGATCGAAAGAGTTCACATTACCCGAGGCATCTACTTTATGCCAACGATCCATAAAAATGTCCCATGCACTTCCTCCCCACTGTAACGGACTTGCATTCATTCTTGCATTAAACATGGAAGCTCCCTGGAATGACATACTCAAATCCAGTCCTTTCCACTGGCCGTTAAGTGTCAGACCGAAATTCATAATAGGAGTATTATTACGCATCAAGGGTTGCATATCCCATTCGTCAATCATACCGTCTTCATTGTAATCCACATATTTTATATCACCCGGCAAATAAGAATATTTGTTATATACTCCACCCAAAACAGGATTATTATAGATCTCATCCATACTTACAAACTGTCCGTTAGCCTGATACATCCACAGAATATTACTATTCCGGTTATTCTTATTATTGCGCCAGTTATCATATGAGTTCCCAGACGGCACACTCTCTACATACTTATTTCTATTCAAAGTATAAGTGAAGTTTCCACGAATCTGATAAGAAAGGTCTCTTACCTTACCACTATGTCCCAAGACAAGTTCAAATCCTTCCTGCATGTCCGAATTTATATTTTCTTTCGCAAAAGTTGCACCGAATGTTCCGGGCACTGAAACGATACGATTTGCCAACAATCCATCACGGTCACGGCGGAAAAGATCGAACTCAACCGTCAAAGCAGCATTCCACAAACTTAAATCTATACCTAAGTTCTTAGTCGTAGAAGTATACCAGGTTGCATTTGCATTAGGTATTTGCGGAACACCCACTCCTGGTATTAAAGAACCGTCACCCAACATATAGCTATCGTTTCCCGGATAGTTGAAAGCCATCATCCATAAATAAGGTTCCACATTATCATCTCCCATACGACCAATGGAAGCTCTCAACTTCAAATTATCAATAAAAGAGAAATTGTCTCTGATAAAACTCTCTTCGGAAATTCTCCAACCTACAGACAAAGACGGGAAGAAACCCCATTTTTTATTATAAAATTTGGAAGAACCATCATATCTGAAACTGGCTTGTACTAAATATTTAGATAAATAATCATAATCAAAACGGCCCACCAATCCCACATTTGCATTTCTATCGGCACTCCCGTTTATTTCACGGGCATCATCAATCAATCCGGCATAAATCTGATCGACAGCATCCATTAAAGTATTCCGCTTTCCACTCAACTCAGAAGTCTGCCATTTACGGGTTTCAAACAAAAGTAAAGCTTTCACATTGTGTTTATTCTGAAACTTATTTTCATAATTTAAAGAAAGCTGCGTAGTAGGAGTAGCCGTATCACTTCTCCATTCCGTTACACTCGACATGGCTGACGTATTTGCAACCGAATAAGTACCGGTAGCTTTGTCATACTGATAAGTGCGATACTGCTTACTAAAAAGTTTAGACTTGTAAAATTTAGGATCATAAGCAACAAGAGCTTTGGCCCATAAACCTTTCACAAAAGGGATATCCCAACGAAGCGAAGCGGTAACTTGTATCTGTGTATTGCTCGTTTTACGGTATCCGGCATATTCATTTGAACTTTTTATCAATGCATTATTATCATCGTTATATTGTTTTCCCAGATAATCAGGATTACCGTTCGCATAGATTTCATAAATAGGAACCTGAGCACCAATCGATTTGAGAATATCTCCCGGATCATAAGGAGGTGCATTCTTTGTATCTATAAAACCTCCTATCTGAAACTCAGCTGTAAGCTGATCGGTAATCTGAGCCGTAATGTTTGATCTCAGATTAAAACGCTCATAATCAAGAGATTTCGATTTCCACAATCCCTCTTCCGAATAATAACCGATACTATTGAAGAACTGAATCCTATCCGTACCTCCGGAAGCGGTAAGATTAACTTGATATTGAGGAACATTCTTTCTTATAATTTCATCATACCAATTGACATTAGCATAAGGACTGCCAGAAGTTATCAAGTCCGGAGAATAAGTCGGAGTCGTTTCACCTCTATTAGCCATTGCTTCATTGTATAATTCCATATATCCATAAGCATCTACAGATTTAGGATATTTTGTGATACCCTGCATACCGTATGAAGCATTTAAATTTATTTCTGTCCGTCCCTTTGTTCCTTTACGGGTAGTTACCAAAATTACGCCATTGGCAGCACGAACACCATATACAGCTGCCGTAGCATCTTTAAGTACCGAAACCGATTCTATTTCATTGGGATCGATACGGTCGAAATTATCCCGGGGAATTCCATCGACAATAACCATCGGAGCACCCAAACCACGAATATTAAAACTATTGTCATAAGTACCGGGTTCACCCGTATTCTGCTTAATATTCAATCCCGGAATTTTACCTTGAAGTGCACTGGTTATATTCGCAGTACTGACAGTCATTATCTCTTTTCTATTGACAGAAGCTACAGAACCGGTTATCTCTTGTCTTTTTTGAGTTCCATACCCCACCACAACAACTTCTTCCAATTGCGTATTATCTTCTGTAAGAATAACAGTCAGGAAATTGCGTCCTTTAACCGGCACTTCCTTTGTTTCAAAACCTACAAAAGAAAAAACCAAGACACCTTTATCGCCATTCACATTCAAATCAAAAGCACCGTCCAAATCCGTAATTGCCCCAACAGTACTGCCCTTCAATAAGACATTTACTCCTATCAACGGCTCTCCGGATGTGTCCTTCACAATACCTTTCACCTTTTGGCTCTGAGCATTCACTATGCCAAACTGCAATAAAAGCAGAAGCATCAGTTTTAAATTAAGATGTTTCATAATTATAATAGATTTAATTCATCATTTGATTTTTATTTTCGATATAAACCTGTGAAAAGTAGTATCAGATTATTAAATACCTACTTTCCAAACTGTTTATTCGGCCGATTTCCCATTGTAAAAACTAATGTACCACCAGCCATAATATCCGCATGAGAGATATAAAGTTTATTATAAGATTGTCCGTTCAGTTCTATAGACTGTATATACTTATTCTTCGCAGAATTATTGTTTGTACGTATCTCAAAAAACTTATCTCCCGGTAGTTTTAACACTACCTTATCAAATATAGGTCTTCCGAAAACGTACATACCGTCAGACGGATTAACCGGATAAAAACCTAATGCAGAAAATACATACCAGGAAGACATCTGTCCGCAATCTTCATTACCCTGCAGCCCATCCGGCAAATCACTGTACATGTGCGATAGGATATAATCTACCTTTTCCGCTGTCTTCCATTGCTGATCAACAAAGGAATACAAATATACTGTGTGATGCCCCGGTTCATTACCGTGCGCATACTGCCCGATCAAACCGGAAATATCCGGAGAAGCCTCATCACCCAAATCCTCATTTACCAGAAACAGACTGTCTAACTTTGAAACAAATGCTTCTTTACCTCCAAACAAGGATATCAGTCCTTCGATGTCATGAGGTACCAACCAGGTATATTGCCAGCCATTTCCTTCACAATAAGCATCATTTCGATGAGTGGAGTGTACAGGGTTAAACGGAGTTAGCCATGAACCGTCCTGATTTTTTCCTCTGAAGAAATGCGTATCTTTATCCCAATAATTCCGATAAGCTAAAGCACGTTTAGAGAAATACTCATAATCTTCCGCTTTACCCAACTTCCGGGCTACTTGTGCCACTCCCCAATCGGCAATAGCATATTCCAGACCTTTAGCAACCGACTCATTCTCTTTGTCCGCCGGAATATATTCAAGATTCGTGACATACGACAACCCTTTATAATCGGACATCATAGATGCTTTCATTGCCTGATAAGCACGCTCATAATTAAACCCTTTGACATTTTTCAATATAGCATCAGCGATCACCGGAACGGACTGGATACCGATCATCTCATTCGTATCCGAGCCATACAAATGCCATACCGGCAAACGCCCTTGTTGCTCGTAAATAGCAAGCATCGAATTGACAAAGTCGGGAACACGTTCCGGTTGTACTAATGTATACAAAGGATGAGCAGCACGATAAGTGTCCCATAAAGAGAATACTGTATAATTGGTAAAACCCGGATCACCATATATATTCTTATCAGTTCCACGATACTCCTTGTTACAGTCATTAAACATGATTGGCTGCATAAAGGCATGGTACAAGGCCGTATAGAAGATACGTTTTGCCACTGTATCAGTAGTCTCTATCTGTAACTTTGATAATTCTGTATTCCATTTATTGGTTGTTTCATCAACAATCTTCTCAAAATTCCAATCTTTTATCTCCTGCTCAATATTATCCATTGCATTTTCCATACTCACCGGAGAAATACCTACTTTCACACCTAATTCCTCTACCACAGGGGCAACAGTAACATTCCCTTTCACATCCAACCCCTGAAGACTATTTCCCACTACTTGCACAGAATCATGATACAAAGTCAAATGTACAGGTTGAGAAAAAACTGCTGTAAAATAAATCTGTTGTTTCTTCGACCATCCTGTAGAATGCCGGTGTCCTCTGATGACTGTATCATTTATCTGTTCCAGATAAGTATCGGTAGGACGATCGTCTCCGTTTGCATCTTTCAGGTTGATCATTACATATTTTTCTACGTCTTTTGGGAAAGTATATCGATGGAAAGCTACCCGATCCGATGCGGTAAGTTCTACCTTCGTACGATGAGTTTTCAAAAAAACTTCGTAATAAGCGGGTAGAGCCCGTTCGTTGTCTTTCGAATAACAGGAGGCATAACCGGACAAAGGATTTTGCTGCGTTCCCGGTTGTGTACGTACTTTACCGGTGTATGGCATAAACAGAATATCCCCGGTGTCACTACAACCTGTCCCATTGAGATGAAGATGTGAAAAACCTATTACGATGGAATCGGAATAATGATATCCCGAACACCAGTCCCATCCTTTATTGATATTATTAGGACCGACCTGTACTGCTCCGAAAGGGGCGGTAACTCCCAGGAATGTATGCCCATGTCCCCCGGTTCCGATATAAGGGTCTACATAAGCCACCGGATTTATAACTTCCAGCTTGTCTGCACCAGTACACCCGAAAGCGCACATGAGAGAGCTTAATAATAAAAATTTCTGTAAATTCATTTATGCTCCTATTTATTTTCGTTAGTTAAAGAATAAGGGAAATCTTCATCATTCACTCCCCGTTGTGTATTTGGTGCATGACTCATCTCGAAATCAAGAACAGCACCGTTCATTAATTCCTCATGTTTCAACCAATTATGGTTGTATTCCTTGCCATTCATTTTTAAGGAATGTATATATCTATTTCTATTTGTGTTGTCGGGAGCATTCAAAATAACCTGTTTTCCATTTTCCAGTGTAAGAATCGCTTTTTTAAAGAGAGGGGCTCCCATTACATACTCTCCAGAGCCCGGGCATACCGGATAAAAACCTAAAGCAGAAAATATATACCAGGCAGAAGTCTGGCCGTTGTCTTCATCTCCACAATATCCATCCGGATAAGGGGTATACAGTTTATCCATTACTTCCCTTAACCAATATTGCCCTTTCCAGGGTTGTCCGGCGTAATTATAGAGATAAATCATATGCTGAATCGGTTGGTTGCCATGTGCATAATTGCCCATATTCATAATCTGCATTTCCTTTATTTCATGAATACACTGTCCATAGTAGCTGTCGTCATAGACAGGAGGAACCACAAAAACAGAATCCAGCATAGACACAAAACTTTCCTTTCCTCCCATCAGATCGATAAGTCCCTGTACATCATGGAATACACTCCAGGTATAATGCCAACTGTTGCCTTCGGTAAAAGCGTCTCCCCATTTATACGGGCTGAAAGGAGACTGGAACGTGCCGTCTTCGTTCTTTCCACGCATCAGTTTGCTATCTTTATCAAAAACGAACCGGTAGTTTTTACTTCTGTCCCGATAAAGGTCTATTTCTTCCTGTGGACGATTTAGTTTCTGCGCCAGTTTCATGATACACCAGTCATCATAAGCATATTCCAAAGTACGGGCAACATTTTCATTAATACCTACATTATAAGGCACATAACCCAATCGGTTGTAATATTCATATCCTAATCTTCCAGTTGAAGGAACCTGGGGATGTACATTGTTTGCTCCGTGCAGAACGGCTTCATACAACAGGCTGATCTCTTCTGCCTGACATCCTTTCAAATAAGCATCTGCCACAACAGAGGCTGAATTATTACCCACCATACAGTGACGGTGTCCCGGGCTGGCCCATTCGGGTAAAAATCCACTTTCTTTATAAGTATTCGCCAACCCTTCCTGAATTTCTTTATTGACGGAAGGATACATCAGGTTCAAGAATGGAAACAAAGCACGGAACGTATCCCAAAAGCCGGTATCAGTATACATATATCCACTCTTCACTTCACCGTTGTAAGGACTGTAATGGACAATATTTCCAGATTTATCTATCTCATAAAACTTACGTGGAAACAACAAGGAACGATATAAGCAAGAGTAGAAAGTACGAAGTTGTTCATCCGTACCACCTTCCACTCTCACTTTGTTCATTACATCATTCCAAGCATCCCGGGCTGCACCTTTTACCTCATTAAAATCCTTACTACCTATTTCCTCTAAATTCAACCAGGCCTGCTCTTCATTAATAAAAGAAGAACTCACCTTTACCCCAATCTTTTCACCTTTACTTGTCTTGAATCCTAATACAGCTCCGACATGGTTATCCTTTACCTCTTTTTTACCTTCTATAATTTTATCTCCACTCCATACTTCTGCCGTGACAAAAGGTTTATCAAATTTCATCACGAAATAATTTCTGAAATTGTCCGGTATTCCTCCGCTATTTTTCGTTGTATAGCCGGTTATTGTATAGTGTTCCTCATCTATCTGAATGAAAGAGCCGTTATTAAATGCATCTACTACAATATATGAATCTTCGCTTTCCGGAAAAGTGAACATAAAGTAAGCCGAACGTTCTGTCGGGGTTATCTCTGTTTTCACATCGTGATCGGCCAGATAGACACTATAATAATAAGGTCTTGCCGTTTCAGCCTTATGAGAGAACCAACTTCCCCGCTCGTTTTGAAGAAACTTTTTAGCCCCGGTCACCGGCATCAAAGAAAACTGACCGTAATCATTAATCCACGGACTGGGCTGATGCGTTTGCTTAAATCCTTTTATCTTATCATCAGTATAGCAATAGGTCCATCCGTATCCCATATCTCCCGTTTGTGGTGTCCAGAAGTTCATTCCCCAAGGCAGTGCAATGGCCGGGTAGGTATTACCTGTAGATAATGTAAATTTGGATAATGTGCCAACCAACGGATTCACATAATCAACCGGAGAAAAAGAAGCAGAATCGGTAACCACCTCTTTACTTCTACATGATATAAGTAAAACAGATAAGAACACAATTAAAGGAACTTTTTTCATGGTATCGTTTTTATTTTTTGTTTGATGCAAAAATAGGTTGATGCAATTAACGAAACCATTAACAGAACATTAATAATCGGGGCTACAAATGCTTTCAGAGTACATTTCCGAATTGAAAACATTAACAAGACATTAACCGCTTTCCATAAGGAGGGATACAGCGAGAGATAGGGATATAAGTTCAAGTATGAACGGTTTCACCACAGAGTAACACAGAGTTCCACAGAGTTTTAAAGCTTTATTGAAATGCAGATAAATAGTGCTCCGTGAGACTCTGTGAAACTCTGTGGTGAGTTCAGCTCTTTTCGGATCAGGTTTGAACTAAATATCCAACCACCGATTCACATTATTATTTGAAAAAGCCTGTTATTGATATAGACTCTATCAATAACGGTTCTCTTATATTTTTTCTTCAACGATTTAGTAATGGAGAATCAAAGTCATCCTCAGCTCAGACATATATGTAAGTAATTCAGCAATAAAAATCCCCAAAAAGAAACAGAATCGCAGGTTTAAGCAATTGAAAATTAAGGACAAACAACAACTTACATAAAGATCTGATTAACAAACAATTAAAAACTGCATATTTTTCTCTACGAGGAATGAGTAGTTTCTCTACGACAAACGCCCCGATCTCCGTAGAGAAACGAGGCGTTCATCGTAGAGTAACCAATCAAAGAGTCATAAGATATGACAGCAGGTATAAATACCCCAAATAGAGAGTGTTTATTTTGTAAGGAAAATACACTCCTATCAAAATAAACACTCCCTAATAACAATGATATTCTATCGCTTCGCGCTTAATCCGGCAATCTATTCACACCAATACCTTTAAAAGTCATTTCCACCGGTTTTATAAACCCATTCTCATCAAAATACATACGGTCTATACAAACCTCTCTATGATTCGGAGCTGCATCCCCCAACGGATGGCGATGATAAACAATATACCATTCATCTTTTCCGGGAATTTGAATTACCGAATGATGCCCTGCTCCTGTACCCACTTTTTCATCTTGCTGCAATATTTTTCCGATACGCTTAAAAGGACCAAATGGAGAATCTGCAATAGCATAGGCTACACTGTAATCTGAGCCGCCCCAACTACCCTCCGACCACATAAAATAATATTTATTATTCCGTTTCAGCATAAAGGGTCCTTCCACATAATTCTCAGGAGTGACAGATTTATAATACGAACCATCATCAAAAGGAACAAGACTCAATAAATCCGGACTCAACTTTACCATATTGCAATGGTGCCAACCACCATAATACATATAATAACTACCATCATCATCTTTAAAAACAAACTGATCGATAGGCTGGGCACCATTCACAATTTTATCAATCAAAGGTTTACCTAAAGCATCTTTAAAAGGACCGGCCGGATGATCGGCTATGGCTACACCAATCCCCCCATACTGTTCGTCATTCTGTATATCATTACCTCCGAAAAACAGATAATATTTACCATTCGCCTGAACAACAGAAGGCGCCCATAAAGCAAATTCCAACCATTTTATATTTTCAATAGACAATACTTTGGGATGTTTAGTCCAATGTACCATATCTTTGGATGAAAAAGCATCCATATAGGTCTGGATATTATAAACCTGATGGATGGCCCGCGTTTCCTTTTGCAAGCCGACAAAATCTACACTATCAGCTCCGGGAGGAAGATCGGACAAAGTAGGATATCTCCAATACTCATTATTAACCACGACTCCTTCCGGATCAGCATACCATCCCTCAACAATAGGATTGCCGCTAAACTCTTCTTTATTACTACATGCCACTAATAATAGCATCAACCCCAATACTGTAACAGCATTTTTCATATTTCCTTTTTTAATTAACAAGTAGCAAAAATAGCCCCTAACCGTTAACAATAATATTAATAATTCATTAACAGATCCCCCTCAGACCCAAACAAGGAGTACCTAAGCATTAACATTTTATTAATTCTCATAATCCCATGAAAGGTCATACAAAAATATAAATCTTTTTTTTGCAAATCTCATAAACCATATTACCTTTGCATAGAAACAACCGTGAGTATTATGCAAAAAACGATCCTTTTTCTACTCTTTATATTAAACCCGATACTATTTAAATCACAAAACACTTCACCCGGATTATATTTTGCTGCCCATAGTGCCATTAAAGAAGAGAGAACATCACTTATCCTGTCTCCTGAGTTTGATGCATCAAAAGGCTTCACATTAGACTTCGACATTAAGTTCAGATCAGAAGAACATAATTACGGGTATGTATTCAGAATCATAGTTGATAATGAAAAAAGTTTTGACTTAATAGCTAATATCACACCGGGGAAAAAAACACTGAATCTAATAGAAGGTGACAACATCTATCTGGCTTTCGACGAAGAACTACTAAAGCAATACACATGGAATAAATGGGTACATATCCGATGTTCAATCTATCCGGACAGTCTACGGCTTGTTTTCGATAATCAAATGTTGCAAGACCGGTATAAACCTATAAATATCAAAAACGTGAAATTCTATTTCGGATATTCCGACCATAATAAATTTCACTCTTCGGATGTCCCTCCGATGTCTATACGTAATATAAAAATTACAGACGGTAAAAATAAAACAATTGCATACTGGCCGCTGAAAGAACATCAGCCATATTCCTGTTCGGACAGTCTGCATCATATTCCGGCAACAGTAACCAACCCCACATGGGAGATAAACAAACATACCAAATGGGTAAAAGAAAAAACGTTGGAATTACCGATATATCCACAAATCTGTCACGCTCCTTCAAAAGGCAATATCTATTTTGCCAATAGTTCATCTGTTCTCGTTTATTCGACCACCGATGATACATTAGATACGATTTTTTCTGCCCACGGAGCTCCATATACGGAAATAAACAACCAACTCATTTATCATCCATATTATAATGAGTTATGGTCATATGATTTTGACACCCTAAAATGGATTTCTATTTTCAATTTCAAGGACAACACATGGACGAGGAATGACCGTGAAATAAAAAACCCGGAATATTCTCAACACAATGCTTTTGTATCTCCAAATGATTCGTGCTTATATATTTTTGGCGGATACGGTAATTATCAATATAAGAACCAGATACTTAAAAAAAGCCGGACGCAGGACAATTGGAAATCGGTAACGTACAGCGAAGAAATACCTCCACGTTATCTGAGCGGATCAGGTTACAAAAACAGAGACACGATACTGGTGTTCGGAGGATGTGGTAACCCACAGGGAAAACAAGAGTTAGGAATCATCAATTATTACGATCTCTATGCGATAGACATCAACACATTCAAAACAAAGAAATTGTGGACTATCCCCAACGATACAAAGAATTTCGTTATCGGTAATAATATCGTTGCAGATGAAAAAAATAATAAGCTGTACGCTTTATGTTTTCCGAATGACTGTTCAAACAGTTATATCCTGCTAAAGTCCTTCGATCTGGATAGTGGAAACAACTGTACGAACTATGCAGATACTATCCCTTTCACCTTTAACGATGTAAATTCATTCTGTACACTCTACTACGACTCTTTGCAGTCACAACTTTATGCGGTAACCAATTATAACCACAACAATAAATCAAATATTAACGTATACTCGTTGGCTTATCCGCCATTAAAAGTAGAAGATACCCTGCAAACGGCCACAGGGCGTAAAGCCATTCTGCAACGATCGTTTTTTTTTATTAGTGTCGGAGTCTGCATTATTGCAGGTATAGGCTGTATATACTTCTGTTATCGAAGAAGAAGAAGAAAAAGAAACTTTAATCCTAACTCTCCGGTCACTACAAATACGGACCGCCTCCACGAAACAACTTCGGAAGAAGAGAATTATAAACCTAAACTAACTGTTCACAGAAAGTCATCCATTCTTTTTCTGGATGGATTCCAGGTATGGGATAAGAATGGGATAGATATTACTAAATCATTCACTCCCATTTTGAAACAACTGCTGATTCTTATCATATTATACAGCGTAAATAACAAGAAAGGAATTTCGAATGTCACTCTGCGGGAACTGCTTTGGTTTGATAAAATGGATGAAAGCGCTCAAAATAACCGACGGGTAAATATCCGGAAATTGAAACTCTTACTGGAAAAGCTGGATGGTGCCGAACTTGTGAAAGAAAGTACCTATTGGTCTGTTAAGTTTACCCAAACTTATTGCGACTATATAGAAGTATGCAATTACATAGACAAAGTGAAAAATAACGAACCGATCACAGCAACAAATATCAATGATTTGCCTCTAAACCTACTATCCGGACAATTATTACCCTATGTTCAAACCGACTGGTTGGATTCTTTCAAGTCTAATTATGCCAATTCCGTATTAGATACGGCAATAAGCCTATCTAAACAGGAATATATAAAGGGAAACAACGAATTATTAATTCAGATAGCCAACAGCATGTTTGCACACGACAAAACAGATGAGTATGCATTAATTCTCAAATGCCAGGCACTGTATAAAAATGGCAGAACCAGCTTGGCTAAAACAACATTCGACACATTCTGCAATGAATATAAAGCAATGTTGAATACGGATTATACGAAGACATTCAATGAAGTAATCAATTGTCAATTGTAACCTCTAAACAAGATAGAAGTTTATAATAAAAATGTATGCTCCTGTTTCGCGAAACAAAAGCATACATTCTACTAATAGGATATTCAGATTCTCTGATAAAATTTCTGTTCCTTTAAAATGAGACTCTATCTCTAAGATTCTTTTTTATGGCAAGTGTTTTTGTAATGCCTCTACCATCAATGTAATATTACTCATAAACAATTTCACAGAGATAGCCAACAGAATAATTCCAAAGAATTTGCGGATGATATAGATACCACCTTTACCCAAAAAACGTTCTACACGACCCGTCATACTCACCACAAAATAAACCCAAATCATATTCAGTACCAACGCAATGATTATATTAATACTGGCATATTCGGCACGCAACGACAAAAGGGTAGTGAAAGCTCCGGCACCTGCTAAAAGAGGAAAGACAAGCGGAACAAGAGTAGCCTCCTTAATAGGACCCTGATTCTTGAAAATTTCTACATCGAGAATCATCTCGAGAGACATCAGAAAAATAACAAAAGCACCGGCTACGGCAAACGACTCAATATCTACATGAAAGAGCTTTAACATCATATCACCGGCATAGAAAAAGCCTATCAACAAAGCAAACGAAATAACAGTAGCTTTCATCGCATTTACGTCTTTTCCTTTTTCTTTCAGATTGATAATGATAGGAATAGAACCAATAATATCAATTACAGCAAACAGTACGATAAACGCACTAATCATCTGTTGAAAATTAAATTCTGTAAACATCGCTCCTCCTTTTTTTCTGCAAAGATAATCTATTTTTATGCATTTTACAATATTTTTTTTCTTGAATCAGTACGTTCAATTAAGAAATAATAAAAAAAACAAAAAGAGAAGCGAAATGATCACAGTAAGCTCTGATTATAACTACATTTGTTTCAAATTAGAAGATTATACTTGTATGGAAACGATGTTTAACACTTTGTTGCAATTGCCTTTATTTCAAGGACTTTGCCACGAAGATTTCACAAATATACTGGAGAAGGTAAAATTGCATTTCACCAAGCATAAAGCCGGAGAAGTGATTGTAAAAAGCGGTACTCCTTGCAATCAGTTGATTTTCCTACTGAAAGGAGAACTTTCTTTGCAAACCACCTCCAAAGATGATTTATTTACTTTTATCGAACACCTGGAAGCACCTTATGTGATTGAGGTATGAACGTAAACTACGCTTCATCTTACATAGCTCATACGGAGTCACACACCATAAGCATCAGCAAAGCATTTGTTCTTTCCGGTCTGCTCAAATATGAGATATTCCGTCTCAACTACATGAATTTCATCAGTAACCGGGCTCAAAATCTCTACGGCCGTTTGTGGGATGAAGCATATACGGATATAGAAGATAAGATTATTCATTTCATACTAGTCCATACGGAAAGGATGCAGGGAGAGAAAATCATGAAAATAAAAATGGATGATTTTGCCCGCTGTGTAGATGATACACGATTAAATGTATCCAGAGTTCTAAATTCCTTGCAGGAACAGAAGTTATTGGAACTGCATAGAAAAGAAATTATCATTCCGGATGCTGCATTATTGGCGGAATGGAATGAAAAAAGAAAAAAACGGCTAAAAACGTGCCCTCCCCTTTTAAAAGTTGAGGCCACTTTTTTAGCACGGAGAAATTATTTTCATCACTCCCATTCTATAGTTGCCGGTGGCTTGGAACTGATATCATAAGTTACACGATTCACACCCTTCACCTTATTAATTATATCATTAGAAACTTTTCCTAAGAACTCATAAGGCAAATGTGCCCAATCAGCCGTCATTGCATCGGTAGATGTCACAGCACGCAGCGCAACCGCTCTTTCATATGTACGTTCATCTCCCATTACACCTACAGACTGAACCGGAAGCAAGATAACACCTGCCTGCCATACCTGATCATACAATCCCCAATCTCTTAATCCTTGAATAAAGATATCGTCGGCATCCTGCAAGATAGATACTTTTTCCGGAGTTATATCACCTAAAATACGCACAGCTAATCCAGGTCCGGGAAATGGATGACGCGTAATCAAATGCTCAGGCATACCCAATTCGCGACCTACAG
>OGJS01000788.1_pt1 | contig 16964 bp, 18 predicted proteins | sample 1572241 | NCBI WGS metagenome assembly OGJS01 (sample SAMEA2582145, study PRJEB24529) | metagenome | biome: Human gut stool | place: China | collected 2011 | reverse complement strand
CATATGTTTTGCGCATGACAGCCAGGAAGACCAGAAGCTGGTGCTGTGTTAATCCGGCCAGCATCACAGCTTCCAGCAACTCATTTGCAATGCGCGTATAACCATCATCGAGATCTGCCACGCGCGGCTCCTTTTGTGCCGCATCCGGCACTGGAAAATTGAATATCTCAGCAGTGTTTGCCATAATTCCTCCCGCAATGAGTGTGTTACGATTTGCACCTGAAAGTCGGTTCTGTTCCAGCAGACCGTCTCTACCCCGGTTCGTTCTACGCCTTCGCCATCTGGATTGGTATGGGTGTGGCAGGACTCGTCCGTCTGCTTCAAGACTACGCCAAGATGAAGGAACTGCCTGCTGCCGCCATCGTTTCCGTAGCCTGCCTCTTTGTCCCCGTGCAGATGGCAAGCCAGACTTGGGACGACCACGACCGCAGCGACCGCTACATGGCACGCGACTTCGGCCAGAACTACCTGATGTCCCTGCAAGAAAGCGGCAACCCGATTATCTATACCAACGGTGACAACGATACCTTCCCCCTCTGGTACAACCAGGAGACCGAAGGTTTCCGTACCGACGCCCGTACCTGCAACCTCTCGTACCTGCAGACCGATTGGTACATCGACCAGATGAAGCGCCCCGCCTACGACAGTCCTTCTCTCCCCATCACGTGGGACCGAATGGAGTACGTAGAAGGCACCAACGAATACGTCCCCATCCAGCCTGAGTACAAGAAAAGCATCGACCAGCTCTATGCCGAAGCCGAGAAGCAGGCACTGGACGGTAATCCCGAAGCACTGGTCAATGTAAAGAAAGAATTCGGTGACAACCCGTATGAGCTAAAGAATATCCTCAAGAACTGGGTGCGCAACAAGAATCAGGACTTGAAGGTGATTCCTACCGACAGCATTGTCATCAAGGTAGACAAGGAAGCCGTGCGCCGCAGCGGCATGATGATACCGGGCGACTCAATCCCCGACTACATGCACATTTCGCTGAAAGGCAAACGCGCCCTCTACAAGAGCGAGTTGATGATGCTCGAAATGCTGAGCGAGGCCAACTGGGAACGCCCCATCTATATCGCTGTCAGCGTAGGCAGGGAGAACCAGCTGAACATGGAGAACCACTTCGTTCAGGAAGGTCTTGCCTATCGTTTCACTCCGTTCGACACCAGTAAGACGGGCGTGAGACTCCGAAAAGATGTACGACAACCTGATGAACAAGTTCAAGTTCGGTGGCATCGACAAGCCGGGCATCTATATCGACGAGAACGCCATGCGCATGTGTCACTCTCACCGTCGCATCTTCTCCCAACTCGTGCAGCAGCTGATGCGTGAGGGCAAGAAAGACAAGGCAAAAGCCGCCCTGGACTATGCCGAAAAGATGATTCCCGCCTACAACGAGCCTTACGACTGGCAGAACGGTGCCGTACAGATGGCGGAAGCCTACTACCAACTGGGCGAAACCGCCAAGGCGGACGAGATGATGAAAGCCCTTGCTGACAAGGCTGTAGAGTACCTGACCTGGTATCTGAGCCTGGACGACAACCGCTTCATGATTTCTACCCGTGAATTTGAATACCACTGGGCTGTACTCGATGCCGAGGTGAAGGCCATGAAGAAGTACAACTCCAAGCTCGCCGAAATCTACGAGCCGAAGGTGGAAGAACTGTATAATATGTATGTGGACAGAATGAAGGAGTGAGAATAAGGATTAGGGATTAAAGGATTAGGGATTAGCCTGTGCAGTTCATCACTAATCATTAACCCCTAATCCTTAACCCCTAATCCTTAAAATCCCTAATCCTTAAAATCCCTAATCCCTTAATCCTTAATCACGTGTTTATAGAACAACCTCCTGAGTTTTTTCGCAAACTATATCCCGGTGCAGTCTGGAGGATGGACCCCAATGAAAAAGCCGTTTATCTGACTTTCGACGATGGCCCTATCCCCGAAGTAACTCCCTGGGTGCTCGACCTGCTGGATAAGCACAACATCAAAGCCACCTTCTTCATGGTAGGTGACAACATACGGAAGCATCCGGACGAATTCCGGATGGTCGTTGAGCGTGGGCACCGCATCGGTAACCACACCTTCAACCATATCCGTGGATTTGAATACACGGCCAAGAATTATCTGGGAAATACCGAACAGGCGAAGATTTTCATGGAAATGGGTGGGGACATCAATTGCAATGTGGAGAAGGTTCTCTACCCTCTCTTGTTCCGCCCTCCCCACGGCCATATGTTCGCCAACCAGTATCTCACGCTGAAACGAACCTACAAGATTGTGATGTGGGACCTCGTGACCCGCGACTACAGCAAGAAGCTGCGCGGTCCGCAAGTGCTAGCCAACGTGATGCGCTACGCCCGCAACGGCTCCATCATCACCTTCCACGATTCCTTGAAATCCTGGTGCAACGGAAACCTGCAGTACGCATTGCCGCGCGCCATTGACTTCCTGAAGGAAGAGGGATATGAATTCAAAGTATTATAAACTTGAAACAGCAGAAAGTTACCAACATCTGCTGTCACAATAAATTCCACATAAAATAAGAAGGGGTTGTCTCGGCAAAAGGCAACCCCTTACATTTTATAGGCTCATGTCCTGTTCCACAAGAATAAACAGATGTTTTATAATTACCAAGTAAATGTACATCTGTATTCATCCCACTGGTCTTTTACAACCAGTTCCGTAGGATAACTGTCGGAATTCAATGTCCATGTAAAATACATATCGGACACAGAGTCCTCGCCATTGTATGTATAATGCCCTACAAGCGGCAGATGTTTCGTAGCCTTACCAAGCATGCCTCCATAATAGGCATATATCATCTCGTCCATATCCACATCCAGTATTTCATCAAACAACATCAGGCAGCCCTTATTCTCGATAGGAGCTGTTATATTATCCGTCGTATAGTCTATGGCAGCACTATACTCCCACTCGTCATTGCTGTCGATAATTCCGTCACCATTGAGATCCCCACTAGCTACATAACGTGTGGAAGTCTTCACCACATCTCCATCCTTATAGGTGATGTTCGTTATTTCACCATCGCTTTCAGAGCGTTTCATTACAACCAGATGGCCTTCAGTGTCGTATTCCATCTCCCAAGTAAACTCATCGGCATCGGGAGTACCAGCGTGGTCTATTGAGTTGCAAAATTCCACATAACCATCGCTGTTGAGCTGCAAGTTCAGTTCTGTAACATCGCCCTCTTCATCCGTCACGGTGATTCTTGCTCGGTCCTTTGCAACATCTGCCTTTGTAGTAGCGGGAAAGTACTCAAAGACGGCTTTATCCCCATCCTCAGTTGTAATGTTCGTCACCAGCCCTTCTTCATTGTGAGAAATCGCCATGCCCGAAACCGACTTCGGAAGCCCTCCCGTAAACACTTGCGAAGGATTGACCACAGTGGCGGTGTTTTCGCCACCCTCACCATTCTCATTTTCGTCATCGTCACTGCAAGCAGTGAATCCCAAGCACAACGCCACACCCAACATGGAGGCAGCCATCATTTTAAACATTTTCATAAGTTACAAATCTTGTTTTATCCCCATCCCTCTAAGGAAAATCCATAATAACAAAAGTATAAGGAATGCCGTCCGTATCTCACGACAACAAGACTCTGCCATTCAAACCCGGACAGATACTTTTGGCCATTTATCATTCCCAGACAAAGCTTAATATTTTTTGCAAAGTAATAAACTTTTCCTTTCACTCCTTGTCACTGAAAAAGGTGATTTTTCAGCCACATACAGAAAAAATTCAGCATCTCCAATAAAAAGCAAAATGAATAAGACGTATATTTGCAACAACTAAGCACAGATTGAATTCCACTAAAATATACCGATATGAGGGTACGCCATACTAAGCTATTATCACTCCTCTTTTCTTTAACCACTATCCTGCTTCACGCCGGAGAAATACCAACAGACACTCTGTTGGCACACTTCTACAACCGGGCAGCCAATCTCATGGAAGAAGGACACTACGATGAAGCGCAACGTAGCTTCGACAGCGCCTTTGCCACCCGGAACGTAAAGCACTCCTTCATGTATCCCATCTTGCTGAACGAACAAGCCACACTACTGATCTATGTGGGAAAGACAGAAGAAGCCTTTGCCATGAAAAAAAATGTGCTCCCCTACCTGCCGCAGATAGATGATTTGGAAAAGCACATCAGCGTATACAACGATTTGGGCCTCCTCTACCGTCAGCACCAAATGAATGACTCTACACTCTACTATTACAATAAAGCACTGGACAGTGCCTTGCAATATGGGGACGAAAGCTGGATAGCCCACATCTGCAACAATGTGTCCATCCTATACTTCAATATCAGGCAGCTGGACGAAGCTGAAAAGTATACCGACATGGCCACCGAACATGCCGCCAGAACCGAAGACCCATTCGTAGCTTTCACCACCTGGCAAATCAGAGCAACCATAAAGGCTGAGCTGAACAAGCTGGATGATGCTGAAAAATCCAACCGCAAAGCCTGGAACATTGCCTGCCACGGAGAGGGAAACGAAGACCTATGGAAGATACGCTGCCTGCCCGGCATGCTGAGACTCTTTGAACGAAAAGAACAACCCGATTCCATAGACCACTACTTGAAATTGGGGAACAAACTACTACAACGGGTACCATCCAACTCCATCGCTGCCATAGGATTCATACAATCGAGGGCAGCCACCGAAACAAACCGCAAAAACTATGCCCGCGCCTTGAAGGACTTCCACTGGCTGCGTAACCGGAAAACCGGTACCGAGCACAAAACATTATTTACACACATGGCACGATGCTACGATGCCTTGGGAAACCCCAAACTGGCCTACACCTATATGGATAGTGCCCGCATGTGGACTGATACGCTGGCACAGCACAATCTGACGCAACAAATGGCAGAATTCAACGTGAAATATCACACACAAGAAAAGGAATTGGAGATAGCCCACCTGCAACAAGAACAACTGGAACACCAAGCCTTCCTGCTAAAAGCCTCCATTGCTGTAGCCCTTCTGTCCGGTCTTGCTCTCATTACTTTGTTGACGCTCCGCCACAAGAAACGAATAGCCGAAAAGAAGATTGAACTGCTAAAGCAAGAAAACGAACTGAACTCGGCACGCCGTTACATTGAAGGGTTGGAAGAGGAATGCAAATATTTTGCCAAGGAACTGCATGACGGCATAGCCAACGACCTGCTGGGGCTGCAAATGAAGATAGAAACTTCTGCCAGCAAAGGGAATGAGCAGGAACTGGCCTCACTCGTCAGCAAACTGAGAAACAACGTGCGGAATATCTCACACGAACTGATGCCTCCCGAATTCGAGCATCTCAGTCTAGACCAGATACTCGACCGTTATGCTGCCAAACTGACCGAGAACACCGGCATAGAGGTCAGCTATCATCCAACGGAGAACAACGCATCACGCCATCTTCCCAATGAAACCGCTTATGAGCTGTACCGCATCGTACAAGAGCTCACCATGAACATCGTGAAACATGCCTCAGCCAGTCATATAGTCATCAGTCTCCGTGCCGACAATGAAAATAAATATACCCTGCAAATTACAGACAACGGTAAGAATGCAAACAAGCAACAAACAGCAACAAACAACAATGACGGCATAGGATTGCGCACCGTAAACGACCGTATCAGAGCCATCAACGCTACCGCCAATGTATGCTCGTCAACAGAAAACAACGTTTTCACCCTACTGCTTAACATAAACGAATGAAACCAAACAAAGAAACATACAGAATACTGGTAATAGATGACCACCCGATTGTTGCTGAAGGCATCATCGCATTGGCCTCGCAACTCGAAGGAGTGACGTGCAAAGGAGCCACTTGTGCAAAAGACGTGGAACAACTGACCCTCAAAGAGAGATTCGACCTTTGCATCATTGACCTTGAACTACCGGATATGAATGGATTCCAACTCATATCCCACCTTCACAGCCAGATACCCGAATGCGGCATTTTAATCTATACCATGCATGAAGAACCTTGGATCATAGCCAAATTATCCACCCTAAACATCAACGGAGCTGTTTCAAAAAATGCCAGCACCAGCGAATTGAGAGACGCCATCAGTACACTGAAAAACGGAACCAGATACTTCAGCAATGTTTTCAGCGAACTGGACAAGGAAAAACAAAACACCCTACCACATGCACTTCCCGAATTGTCGAGACGTGAAAAAGAAGTGCTCGCCTATCTCTCGCAAGGACTGAGCACTTCTGAAATATCCCAATTACTATTTCTCAGCATCAATACAATACAGACTTACCGGAAGCGCCTGATGGAAAAACTGGAGGCCAAAAACGTTGCAGAACTTGTCTACAAGGGGAAGAGCTTATTCTGAGAACACTTGTCATTCGCCCGGACAGTTACAAGCCTCCAGCTTCTCAAGCTTCTCCGTCTGAAAAGGAAGAAAATCAACTTAGCGGATACTCACCGTCATCGGATTGCGCACCTTCTGTGCAAAATCAGCCATGTATCGGTTCCAGGCTTCAGCAGTCTTGATGTCTGCGCGGTCCCAGGCAAAGCCCCAGTAATACACGTAGTCAGCGCCCGGCTCATAGTCGCTGACAACCAGTACATGACCGTCCGCATTGTTACGCATCTTCTTCTCCTCTATGGGGAAAAGCACGGTTTTGGCTTCCTTCACAACGGCAGGGAAAGCGGCCCCCATAAATATCTTGCCATTATCCGGTCCGGTAGTGGGGTCTACATACGTCATATAACCACCGGCGGCATCAGCCACCACAGCACCGTCCGGTTCGTGCAGCACAATACCGGTAACAATGGGCAAAGATTCCTTTAGATTGCTATACGAAACGGCAGTACGGTTCAGATGAGAACCGGCATCCAGCGTAATCAGACGCGTTTCCACCACCGCAGTATCCCCTTTCACAGCCAACGGATTGAACTCCAGCTTCACGGTGAAGCGCAACGGACCGTTGTCCAGCACCTCCTGCGTCTTGTAGCACCACGGATAGATAATGGTATCATTCACCATCAATGCAGACACTCCGGCTCCCAATGTTGGGCCTACTGCATAGCAGTCCATGCCATAACCGTGGTCTATATGATAGGAGAATGTGCGTACCAGCTCATCGGCTGCCTTCGGGTCTGTCTTGCGCAATTCATTAACCTGCTTCCAGGAGTCTGCATCCAGTTCCTTGGCATACATGTCTTCCAGTACCGGTGCAGCAGTGCCTCGCTTCGTGAACAAGTCGTAGCCGAAACCGCGTTCACCCCTTGCCTGCAATGCAGGACCGTAGGCACGGAAGCCTACCAAGTCGTTCTCCCAGGCCATGTCGTCCAGACGTTCGGGATACTGCCGCCCACAAGCCCTTACCTCCACATCGACGGGAGCACCGGCCTGGACGGTATATGCAGCCGATGCATTGGCGGCTACCGTAGCAGGGAAGATTAATTTGTCATCGTAGGTCACTTGGTAAGGCACCTGCTCCCCTTCGACATTCAGAACCACAATCTGTGCGGTGTCTGCCAGATTCAGAAGGTTTGAGATTTCGGTCATGGACACCTCTACCATCTCATCGGAACGGTCCATCGCTAACGGATTGGTTACCGTAACAGTCACTATCTTGCTATCGTTGCAAGCAAGACAGCAGAGGGCCGCCATACATAATAAAAGAAAGTTTCTCATATAATCATTGCTTTTTCCTAATCAGTTGTATAACTTTCTTTTAGGCGCGGATTTCGCGGATTATACGGATTTTCCTTATCCTTTCCGCGAAATCCGCGTAATCCGCGCCCAAAAGAAAAAGGTGACAAGTGACATTATCCTGCCACTTTATCACCTTCTCAATTATCCTTAAATTTATTTCGGTTGCTTTCCGATATAAGCCAAGATACCTCCGTCTACATAGAGGATGTGACCGTTTACCGCATTAGAGGCTTCCGATGCCAGGAACACTGCCGGACCGGTAAGTTCTTCCGGAGCCAGCCAGCGGCCTGCCGGAGTCTTGGCGCAGATGAACGAGTCGAACGGGTGACGGCTACCGTCGGCCTGCTTTTCACGCAGCGGAGCAGTCTGCGGGGTAGCGATGTAACCCGGACCGATACCGTTACATTGGATGTTATATTCACCATATTCAGAGCAGATGTTGCGAGTCAGCATCTTCAAGCCACCCTTGGCAGCGGCATAGGCCGACACAGTCTCACGACCCAGTTCGGACATCATAGAGCAGATATTGATAATTTTACCGTGGCCCTTCTTCATCATGGCAGGCAGAACAGCCTTTGATACGATGAACGGAGCATTGAGGTCGATATCGATTACACGACGGAAGTCAGCAGCCTCCATCTCGTGCATAGGAACACGGCGGATGATGCCGGCATTGTTTACGAGGATATCAACAGAGCCTACTTCCTTTTCAATCTGGGCTACCATGGCCTGAACAGCAGGTTCGTCTGTCACATCACATACATAACCGCGTGCCTTGATACCCTTTTCAGTATAGGCAGCCAAGCCTTTGTCTACCAACTCCTGGTTGATATCGTTGAAACAGATAGTTGCTCCTTGCTCTGCAAAAGCTGAAGCGATAGCAAAACCGATACCATAAGAAGCACCTGTAACAAGGGCTACTTTACCTTCCAAAGAAAAATTCAAATACGGATTCATAACGTTAAATTATTAAGTTTAAATAAGTGATATTCTATTTATGTACGATTTGCAAGTAGTTTATACTCAATGGAAACTTTATTTTGGGAGAATGCCTTCCCTATAAGGAAATCGCAGCGAATGCTTTTCGTATCGTAGCTTTTCACATCATCGGGATGCTCAGCATAGCGAATTTCATAGTTCGTTTTCATGATTGCACTACATTTAATAGGTTATAACTTCAGCCATCAAATACACATCGTTTGCGTACACGATGCAAATGTAACAAAAGAAAATGGAGAAACCGTATAAATTTGTGTCAATTATATAGCAATATCGTTCAAAGATTCGTAAAAAGAAAAAATCTATACCTATAGTGCCAACAAGAGGGGGAAAGAATAACAAAAAAACCCACTAAAACTTGCGATTTTAGTGGGTTTTTAGCTGCAATTAGCTGTATCGTAGTTGGACTACCAGGATTCGAACCTGGACAAACAGAACCAAAACCTGTTGTGCTACCATTACACCATAGTCCAAACATAGGGCTTTCTGTTAAAAAGCGGTGCAAAGATAAAAGGAAGCCCCGAAATATCCAAATATTTCGGGGCTATTTTTACTGCCGAAGCATCATTTCCTTAATTACTTCTCTTTAGGCTACCGTTATTTGGCGATAATCAGATAGTAATTCTTCTTGCCGCGCTGTACCAGCAGGTATTTTTCGTCCAGCAGGTCGGCTGTCGTAATCACCTGGTCGAAAGCAGCCAGTTTCTCCTTATTCAGAGAAACGCCACCGCCTTGCACCAGCTTACGCATCTCGCCCTTGGAAGCGAATACAGCAGCATTATCCACGAACAAATCCACCGCCTTCACACCGGCAGCCAGTGCATCACGGGATATTTCAAACTGGGGAACACCCTCGAACACAGCCAGCAGCGTATCTTCGTCCAACTTCTTCAGTGCATCCGAAGTTGCATTGCCAAACAAGATGTTGGATGCATCCACGGCGGCATTATAGTCCTCTTCGGAGTGAACCATGATAGTCACTTCCTTCGCCAGACACTTCTGAAGGACGCGCAAGTGGGGAGCAGCGTCGTGCTCGGCCGTCAGAGCGTCAATCTCTTCCTTGGACAGTGCAGTGAATATCTTTATGTAGCGTTTGGCATCCTCGTCGCTCACGTTCAGCCAGAACTGGTAGAACTTATATGGAGAAGTGTAGCGCGGGTCGAGCCAGATGTTTCCGGACTCTGTCTTGCCGAACTTGCCACCATCGGCCTTCGTAATCAGCGGGCTGGTCAGTGCAAATACCTCCCCACCGTTCGTACGGCGAATCAGTTCGGCACCGGTGGTGATGTTACCCCACTGGTCGCTGCCACCCATCTGGAGCTTGCAGCCTTTGGTTTCATACAGATGAAGGAAGTCGTACCCCTGCAACAGCTGGTAGGTGAATTCCGTGAAGGAAAGACCGTCACGTGCCTCACCGTTCAGACGCTTCTTTACAGAATCTTTCGCCATCATATAGTTTACGGTGATGTGCTTACCCACTTCACGGGCAAAATCGAGGAAAGTGAAGTTCTTCATCCAATCGTAGTTGTTCACCAACTCGGCACGGTTGGGGGCATCCGAATCAAAATCCAGGAACTTGGAGAGCTGGGCCTTCATACCGGCCAGGTTGCGCTGCAACGTCTCTTCCGTAAGCAGATTGCGTTCGGCAGACTTTCCGGAAGGGTCACCAATCATACCCGTAGCACCGCCAATCAGTGCCAACGGCTTGTGTCCGCAACGCTGGAAGTGACGCAAAATCATCACACTGCAAAGGTGCCCGATGTGCAAAGAGTCCGCAGTAGGGTCGAAACCAATGTATGCAGTCACTTGTTCCTTAGCCAGAAGTTCTTCCGTACCCGGCATCATATCGTGGAGCATGCCACGCCATCTTAATTCTTCTACAAAATTCATCGAATGATTAAGTTATCTGATTAATTATTTAAGTGATTATCTATGAATTGTTTGATTCCTATTTTAATCTGCGCAAAAATACGACTCTTTATTCGAAGAAACAACTCTTAGGGTTTAAAAAAGACTTTGCAGACATTTCTCCGGAGTGTTTCTCCAAGCTCCTCGGGAGAGATGCCGCGCACTTCGGCAGCGCGTGCATACAATTCCCCGATGGAAACTTCGCTTTCATCCGTTTCGATGAACAGCCGGTCGGCAGGTACCCGGCACAAGGCTACTTCCTGGTATTTCTCCCCGAATGAAAGGTAAAAGCCATGTTTCAGATATTCCTCCACCAGCGCCGCCTTGCCACGGAAACCATGTATTATCCACGGATTCGACGGGCGCAAGTCCCGCTTCACCTTCAGCAGTTCATCAACCGCCTTCACCAGATGAATCACCAGCGGCTTTCCCACTTCCTCTGCCAAACATGCCTGGCACCTGAACACTTCCACCTGCAAATCCATCGGAGCATCTGCCAGCTTGTCCAGCCCGGCTTCGCCCACGGCAAGTACTTGGGGATGGCGCACTAACTCCTCCAGGCCGCACACCCTGCTAGCCACAGCACCTTCAACTCCTGAGTGTTCACCTCCACTCCGACCTATACGCCAGGGATGTATCCCCACCGAATACCATCCGCCGCTCTGTGGAGAGAACGTTTCGGGATAGCAATTTGCAATGGCAGTTCCGGGTACTTGCGGAAGCCGGTGTGTATGTATGTCAACTGGAATATTCATGGAACGGGATCATATCCGGAACCTCCCCAGGGGTGGCAGCGCAAAATACGTCGGATTGCCAGATACAGCCCTTTGAACGGTCCATGTTTCTTTATCGCTTCAACGGCATATTGCGAACAGGTAGGAGTGAAACGACATGAAGGGGAAGTCAGGGGTGAAATACACTTCTGATAGAAATAGATGGGAAGCAACAGCAAGTATGAAAGCAGCTTTTTCATGACTGCCCCGCACTACCGGTTTTCTCAGCAGACGTAGCATTTTCTCCGGCTTTCTGAACGGCAACATCCGCCAATACCTTCTCCGTGATACGCGCCAGCGCAACCTTCATCCTTTCCTCTATCTCCACCGAATCGACTAACCGGTCGGAAAGATAAATGAAAGCCACAGCAAGTTGCCGTCCTTCATCCTGAAGCGTCTGCAATAATCCATGCTTATTTTTCCGGTACGCCTCACGTATCTGGCGTTTTACACGGTTACGCTTTACCGCACGTTTAAAACGACGCTTTGACACACTGACAAGTATGGAAACAGGCGCTTCCAACTCCTCTACCGGCAGATATACCACACGCAGAGGAAAGACGGAAAACGAACGTGCGCCGCCTGAAAACATCTTGTCGATGACTTTCTTCTTATCCAGCCTTTCGGACTTGTGCAGGGTATTAAGCATTCTTAGCTACGAGTTACAAGCTACGAGCTACAAGTAGTTCGCAGTAAATAAGTTACGAGCTACAAGTTTAAGCTGTAAATGGCATACTGCTTCCGCATGACATTTGTAGCCCGTAGCTTGTAGCTCGTAACTCTAAAATTATTTTCCTTTGTTATTCTCCTTGATGAACATATCCAGCGCAGCCGTCATAGAAGGCGCCTGTACACTGGGAGCTTCCAAGTCGAGGCGGAGTCCGGCATCACGTACAGCCTGGGCGGTAGTGGAGCCAAACGTACCGATTTTGATTTCTTTCTGTTGGAAGTCCGGGAAGTTCTTCTTCAAAGAAGTCACTCCTGCAGGACTAAAGAACACCAACATATCATAATCAAACTCTTCTTCTGAAGTAAAATCATTACTTACTGTGCGATACATAACAGCTTCTGTGTTCTGTATCTTGTTTTTATCCAAGAGATTCTTAATCTCATCCGTATGTACATCCGACATCGGAACCAGATACTTTTCGGTCTTGTGCTTAACAATAGAAGGCAACAAGTCTTCAAACTTTCCGGTATTACCAAAGAAGATCTTACGTTTACGGTATTGCACATACTTTTGGATGTACAATGCAACAGCTTCTGTCACACAGAAATACTTCATAGTTTCCGGTATGGTTACACGCAATTCTGTACACAGGTGGAAGAAATGGTCAATAGCATGACGCGATGTGAAGATAACTGCTGTGTAATCCAGGATAGACACTTTCTGCTGTCTGAATTCTTTAGCAGATACACTTTCCACCTTAATAAACGGGCGAAAATCAATTTTCACACCGTACTTCTGGGCGATGTCGTAGTAAGGAGATTTCTCTGATGCCGGTTTCGGCTGCGACACAAGTACTTTCTTAATTTTCAACGTCCTAAAAATTTATTATCAAATAATCATTTAGTTGTAACACACCTCGATACATGATAAAACAAGGTATGATTTCAAGGGCACAAAAGTACAAAATTAAAAGCAAAATGCCATATAAATTGCCACAAAAAAGCTTTATCCACTTATAAAACATCAATATTTTAGTAAAAAAGACCAAAAATAAACCGATTATCACAGTTGCCTGAAGACTTAAATCGAAGTAAACAAGGAACAAAGCAAACGGGAAAAGGGTAAATCCAAGGTAGTAAAGAAGAGTAGAATAGGACTCCATCCAAAGACCGGTACGACTCGCGTCAAAAAAAATCCAGCCCAGAAAGGAGTAAGTCACCCACTTCCAGAAAAGATAAAGCAAAGCCAGTGCGAGATATGCCCCGAGCAAAACGTAAGGAGAGACGCGTTCGCCCAACTCCGGCCTGACATCAACAAAATAGTTGAAAGTACAGACGGAAGCCAACACACAAGTCTGTAGAATCAACAACAGCATATAGCGCATATCCGTAGCGGTGGTAGCGGCAAAGATGCTGGTTCGTTCACGATTGAGAAGGAAGTCCTTCACCAACTGCACCAGGAACTTGCGACTGCGGGACAATACATAGGCTGACATGAAAAAGCAGCACAACAGGAGCACTGTGATCCCATCGTCCAACTTAGGAGAATAAGGAATGGGTATTCCCTCAAAGCCCGCTATCCATGTCAACAGGAGCCCGATCATATTGCCGCAAACTTACGTATGGAACTATCCCAGACAGGTATGGTATGAATCAGTTCGACGGCTTCCTGCGGAGTGCTTGCTACGTGCCAGATGGCACCATGCTGCTGTCTCATAAAGTTTTCGTCCATAGCACGCTGCAACATAGCCAGGAGGGGATCGAAAAAGCCGTTAGTGTTTAAGATGACAATAGGATTCAGGTAGAGACCCAGTTGTTTCCAAGTGATAATTTCCAGTAATTCTTCCAAAGTGCCGCATCCACCGGGCAATGCGATGACAGCATCGCTCAGATCCGCCATTTTTTGCTTGCGCTGGTGCATGTTTTCCACTTCTATCATCTCCGTAAGCCCCTTGTGTTGCCAGCCTTGTTCCACCATAAAGTGAGGAATAACACCGGTCACCTCTCCGCCTGCCGCCAGCACTGCATCAGCGGTAGCACTCATCAGTCCGATGCCTCCCGCGCCATTTATCAGACGGATGTGGCGCTGTCCCAACAAAGTACCCAATTCGCGGGCTGCTTCAAAATAAGCGGAATCAATCTTGGTGCTCGAAGCACAATATACGCATACGGAAGTTATCTTATTCATGGAAATTGCTATACCTTATATTATTAATGCGCACAAAGGTATGGATTTTCAGCGATATCTTAAAAATATCACTAATTTTGTGAGCACAAAGTACTGCTTTATAAAAAGCCGGAATTGTCAAAGCTCCGAGAAACAATTAACCGGATTTACCATTACCTATTAAAAACATAGATAATTATGATTAAACAAGATTACCTGATACGAATGATTCAAGAGATCATTTCTTTGATTGTGAACGCCCTGCTCAAGAAAAAGAAGTATCGCTGGAATGAATGGACTGAATATGACGGTCTGACCCGGCAGATATTAGGTTTCCCTACCGATGAGCTGTTAAGTATGGATACGCAAGAACTGGTAGACCGGTATAAAGGCGATCCCAACGAAATGGGAAAAATAGAACTTGCCGCCATGACTATGCTGAAGATATCTGATGATATGGAAGCCGACGACTTGCTGCGGAAATCCAAGCTTCATCAGGATGGGCTTGAATTATTGAAGTATGTACAGAAAGAAAGCAATAGTTTCTCTATCCAGCGGGTACAACTGATTAATATGCTGGAGACATCGCAAGCGTAAGGCATACAGTTAAGGTGACTTTGTTTCACAGGTGAGGCACTTTTGTTTTACAGGTAAGAAACATTTGTTTCATAGGCAAGAAACTTTTGTGCCACAGGTAAGAAACTTTTGTGCCACTTAACAGAAAATGTATTTTCTTGACTACGAGTCCAATTTCCTTCCACATAAGGCAAAAGACGGGTTATAATCCCCTTCCTATTCAATATCAGGAAGGGGATTTTTCTTTCTATCCGGTGGATTAATCTTATCCTCCTAAAAAAATCCTCCCCGAAAGCAAAATAGTAATCCAGCACAAAGCATTAGCATAGTAATTTTACGCTCAACATCCACTGAATAGACAAATTCACTGAATCATTAATTTTATATATAATTTATTCTAATGCTTATGAAAAATGTATTGAAACTTATTTTTTCTTCTTTGTTAGTGTTCCCATTCACTATGAATGCCCAGCAACAAGATTTTCCGGCAGGAACCACTCCCAATGAGCATAACATCAACGGGGCTGATTATCCCCGCATAGGTGAGGACAGACGTGTGCACTTCAGGATACACGCTCCCAACGCCCAGAAAGTAGAAATCAGTTTCCGAGGTGAAATGACCAAAGAGGCAGACGGATATTGGTCGCTCGTATCAAAAGAACCTGAAGTAATAGGCTTCCACTACTATCAGGTTATAATAGACGGAGTAAGTGCCGCCGATCCCAATGGCAAACCGTTCTTCGGTATGGGCAAATGGGTAAGCGGTATTGAAATCCCGGAGAAAGGTGTGGACTACTATTCCATCAAGAACGTGCCTCACGGGCTGATCAGCCAAAGCTGGTACTACTCTGATATCCGCAAAGAATGGCGCAGATGTATCGTCTATACTCCGGCGGAATATGACAAGAACCCTACCAAGAAGTATCCGGTGCTCTACCTGCAACACGGTATGGGAGAAAACGAAACGAGTTGGGCAAACCAGGGCAAGATGAATTTCATTATGGATAACCTGATTGCCGAAGGTAAAGCCAAACCAATGATCGTAGTCATGGACAATGGCAATATCGAGGTGTTTAAGACCAATCCGGGTGAAACTCCCGACGGTGCAAGAAAAAGATTCGGTGCAGAATTTCCTGCTATCTTAGTGAATGAAATCATTCCTCATATCGAATCCAATTTCCGAACACTGACTGATAGGGACAACCGTGCTATGGCCGGACTTTCCTGGGGCGGACTTCTTACTTTCAACACTACCCTGAACAACTTGGATAAGTTTGCCTATATCGGCGGATTCAGCGGAGCAGGCAGCATCGATCTGAAGCAACTCGATACCGTGTACGGCGGGGTATTCAAAAACCGTAAAGCATTCAACGACAAAGTACACGTCTTCTTCCTGGGTATCGGTTCGGAAGAACATCCCGAAAGAACCAAGAACCTCAGTGACGGCTTGCAGGCCGCAGGAATCAATACAATCTATTATGAGTCTCCGGGCACTGCCCACGAGTTCCTGACCTGGCGCAGATGTCTGAAAGAGTTTGTTCCTCTATTATTTAAAACGAAATAATGTATAATCAATAAAACAGACTATAACGATGAATATCTTCCATCGAAAATCATTGTTGGCGGCTTGTATCGCGGCTATGATGGGTTTACATGGCTATGCTCAAAAGAATGAAGCGTCCCCCCGGTTGTCAGACTACTTTTCTCCGGCAACCACGAATACGATGTCACCCGACAGTGAGGGCTTTATCCAGCGCTGGCTGTTGCTGGAACCCATCGACAAGCCCAACCGTTCCAACACGGTCTTTACCGACAGTTACATTCGCGAAGCATTTGCAACCGAGTATTTCCCCAATCAATTCACCGTTCTGCCCAAAGACGGGGATAAAGTAAAAGTAGGCAAACAAAAGCTAACCTGGCACGCGCTCGACAGTAAGCTGTTCAACGTGAAGCTCTTCCGTTTCGCCTCCGGCCTGAAGAAACAAGTGTACGGCGTGCTGTTCTGGGCAGTCACAGTCATAGAATGTCCCGAAGACATGGAGAACATCCGGATGTCAGTAGGTTCCAACTCCGCATCCATGTGGTGGCTGAACGGTGAGGAGGCTGTTATTCTTTCGGGCGACCGACGTATGGTCAAGGATGACTGCCTTTCGCGCCGGCTGACTTTAAA
>OGJS01000783.1_pt1 | contig 17026 bp, 10 predicted proteins | sample 1572241 | NCBI WGS metagenome assembly OGJS01 (sample SAMEA2582145, study PRJEB24529) | metagenome | biome: Human gut stool | place: China | collected 2011 | reverse complement strand
ATCCGGGGCGCAGGATTCCGAAAATGAACCAGGCCATGCAGGTGGTGACAGTCTTGTGGTCAAAACGGAAGGCTTGGCCGAAAAGTTCCTGTGAATAGACAGCGCCGAATAGAATCGCAGCGGTCAGAACAATGAATCCGACCCAGATCAGACGGAAAAGGATCTTCTCCATTTCCATCATAGACGGCATGTTGTCCAAGATATTGACGTGCTTTGCGCCGTCCTGAGAAATAAAGTCCTTAGACCGAACTCTCTTATGGACGGCCATTAAGAGAAGTCCCTGGATAAGCGCCATCGTCATCACGCTGTAAGCGAGAATCGCCAGAAGCAGATGCAGTCTGAAAGGACCGCTCGCGGTTTCGGGCTCAAGGGGAGAGCCCGGCAGCAGAAGCGGAAGAAGCATGCTGACCGCAGAGAGCGGCAGAACAAAAACCAGCATGGCGCCGATCTTGGAGAAGAAACTTTCCAAGAGCAGCAGGAACGTGCAGGTGAACAGCGTAATCGTCAAGGCAAGCGCCATTCCGAAGTGCGGAGTCCCGTACAGGAACAAAGCCTCGTAAATCAGATAAGCCTGGATCATAAGACCCGCGCAAATCAGGGGGCGAATCCAGAATTTCTCCGTAGGTTCAGGCTCTTGCAACGTTTTGTAAATTCCGAAGGCTGCGGCTAAATACAATACGGCCGCAAAAACGTAAAATATGGCATTCAATGTCATCGTTACGACTCTTTTTTATATAGTTGATCGTATTGTATGACTTAACTCTTTCCTTTGAATTAATGTAATGCTCGATTCTCTTACTCAGCGTCTTACCAAAGTCGTCAAAACCATTCGCGGACAAGCTCGTCTGACCGAATCCAACATGCAGGACATGCTGCGTGAAATTCGTATTGCCCTCCTTGAGGCAGACGTTGCCATTCCCGTGGTCAAAGATCTCATTGCAAGAATTAAAGAAAAAGCCCTCGGTACCGAAGTTCAGACAAGCCTGACTCCGGGCCAGGCATTGGTCGGCATTGTTCACGACGAATTAACAAAAGTAATCGGCGGAGAGGATCCTGAAAATGTTCGCGAGATCAATCTCGCCACTCAGCCTCCCGCAATCATCCTGTTAGCCGGCCTCCAGGGTGCCGGTAAAACGACGACCGCCGGTAAGCTCGGTAAATGGCTTAAAGAAGAAAAGAAGAAAAAAGTTCTGACCGTTTCCGCCGACGTGTATCGTCCTGCCGCTATTGATCAGCTGCAAACGGTTTCTCAGCAAGCCAACATCGATTTCTTCCCGAGCACCCCTAACGAAAAACCGCTCGACATTGCCCGCAAGGCCCTCGAATACGCAAAGCTTCATTACTACGACGTACTCATCGTCGATACGGCCGGTCGCTTAGCGATCGACGAACAGATGATGAATGAGGTCAGCGATCTGGAAAAATTCTTGAATCCGATCGAGACCTTCTTCGTGGTCGACGCCATGGTCGGTCAGGACGCGGTCAACACTGCCAAAGCCTTCGGCGAGAAACTCCCGCTCACCGGCGTGATTCTCACCAAGGTCGACGGCGACTCCCGAGGCGGTGCGGCGCTTTCCGTCCGCATGGTCACCGGCAAGCCCATCAAATTCATGGGTGTGGGCGAAAAACTCAACGGCTTCCAGCGCTTTGATCCGCAGGCCATGGCCGGCCGAATCCTCGGCATGGGCGACATCGTTTCTCTTGTCGATGAAGTCCGCAAGAACGTGGATATCGAAAAGGCCCAGAAGTTCGCTGAAAAAATGCGCAGGGGCGACGATTTCACGCTCGAAGACTTCAAGGATCAGCTTGCTCAAGTCAAGAACATGGGCAGTTTCTCCTCCTTAATTGAGAAACTCCCGGCACAGTTCGCCCAGGCCGCCGGTCAGGTTGACGACGAACAGGCTAAAAAACAGCTCGCCCGTACTGAAGCCATCATCAATTCGATGACACCGCATGAGCGCAGAAAACCCGAAATCATCAAAGCAAGCCGCAAGCGCAGAATCGCTGCCGGCGCCGGCACCACCGTTCAGGAAGTCAACCGTCTGCTCAAACAGTTTGAGCAGAGCCGCGAAATGATGAAGATGATGAAAAAAGGCGGCATGGGCAAAATGATGCGCGCCTTCAGAAGCCTTAGCGGCCGCTTCCCGGGTATGGGCGGAGGCTTCTAGTGAGCCAAAAGGCTGTTCGTATTCTCGGAATTGACCCGGGTCTGAATCACACCGGCTACGGTTTTGTGGATTTTGTGCCCGGTCATTTCACCTATGTCGCCTCCGGCGTATTGAATGTACCGGCAGGCGAGCTTTCTGACCGGCTTGGATTCATTTTTAAGTCCTTGTCGGCTTTGATCGAGGAGCATCATCCGAATGTCGCTTCGATTGAAAAAACTTTCTTGAATACGAACGCTCAGTCCAGCATGCTGCTGTCGCACGCAAGAGGCGCTGCGATGTGTGCTGTCGCATGTCACTCTATCCTATGCAAAGAAATCAGCACTCGCGAGATAAAAAAGTCCGTGACCGGCTACGGCGCCGCTGACAAAGATCAAGTGCTGCAAATGGTTCTAAGGCATCTGAAGCTTGAGGACACGCGCTTCAGTCCGGACGAGTCGGATGCCCTGGCAACCGCAATCTGCTACGGCAGCTCCAGTATCCTGCTCGGCCTCGTACCGACACTCGGAACCAAGGCCGGCAGCAGCGGAACCGGTGTGTCCCGCAGAGGCTCAAGTGCTCGCCGCTCAAGAAACGAGTGGACGAAACGTTATGAAGGAAAGGTTTAAATAATGATTGCAACTATTCGAGGAAAGATTCTTCAAAAAAATCCTCCGCAAGTTGTTGTTGAATGCGGCGGACTGGGCTACGAGATCGATGTCCCGATGTCCACTTTCTACAATCTTCCGAACATCGGCGAAGAGGTGTTTCTGGAAACCGTCATGATCGTCCGCGAGGACGCTCAGCTTCTTTACGGCTTTTTGACTGCTCAGGAAAAATCGGTTTTCCGCCAGCTTCTGAAAGTCAGCGGCATCGGTCCGAGAATTTCGCTGGCCATGCTCTCCTCTATGTCCGCAGAAGACATCGGCAACGCTATTGCCAATAATGAAGTCGGACTTTTGACGATGGTTCCCGGCATCGGTAAGAAAACGGCCGAACGTCTCGTTCTTGAGCTGAAGGACAAGATGGTCGTCACTTCTGTGCCCACGGTTTCTTCCGTTCAGACAGAAGTCATTCAGGCTTTGGTTGCGTTGGGTTTCAGCGAACGCGAAGCTCGCGGCGCTGCGAAAAACGTCCCTGCCGATGCCGACGCCTCCGAAGGCATTCGTCTCTGCCTGCGTCAACTTGCTCAGAAAGGTTAATCCATGGCGGACAGCAATTCGATTCTTTCCTCTGAAAGAAAAGAAAAAGAAGAAGTTATCGACAAGGCCCTTCGTCCGACACGTCTCAAAGACTATGCCGGCCAAGACGGGATTCGTGAGCAGCTCGATCTCTTCATTACGGCTGCGCGCAACCGCGGCGAGGCCCTGGACCATGTTTTGCTCTTCGGGCCTCCGGGCTTAGGTAAAACAACTCTGGCAAACATCATCGCCAACGAACTCGGCGTCAAACTTCGTCAAACCTCCGGCCCTGTCCTTGAAAAGGCAGGTGACCTGGCTGCAATGCTCACGAGCTTGGAGCCTCATGACGTCCTCTTCATTGACGAAATCCATCGTCTCTCCCCGGTTGTAGAGGAAATTCTTTATCCGGCCCTCGAAGACTTCAAACTCGACATCATGATCGGCGAAGGCCCTGCTGCCCGTTCGATCAAAATTGATCTACCGCATTTCACGCTTGTCGGTGCGACTACGCGAGCCGGCTCATTGACCAAGCCGCTGCAGGATCGTTTCGGCATTCGAGCTCAGCTTCAGTATTACTCGCCTGAGGATCTGACCACCATCGTGCTGCGCTCCATGCACCTGCTGAACATGCCCGCAGACAAAGGCGCAGCCGGTGAGATCGCAAGACGCTCCCGCGGTACGCCTCGAATCGCAAACAGATTGCTTCGACGTATTCGTGACTTTTCTGAAGTCCGTCATCAAGGCCAATTGTCCGAGCAGATCGCAAAAGACGCTCTTACGATGCTGGAAGTTGACCCAATCGGCTTAGACAGTCTCGACTGCCAGTTCCTGCTCGCGATCATTGAGAAGTTCCAAGGCGGTCCCGTCGGTATCGAAAACCTGGCTTCCGCTGTCGGCGAAGAGTCTGATACGCTTCAAGACATGGTCGAGCCTTATCTGATCAAAGAAGGCTTTGTTCAGAGAACACCAAGGGGACGCGTGGCTACACCACGCGCATACAGCCATTTCGGGCTCGATAGAAAACATAAAGATTTGGGGTTTTTATTCGATGACGACCAATATTAGTGCTTACAACCTGTCTGAGCGTCAGACGCAGCTGGACTTGTCCGTTCTTCCCTACGATTTTGAAGACAACGTCAAAGTATTGAGTGAACAGGCGCGTCAGACCTGGAACGACGTCCAAGATCTTGAAGCTTCTGCATGCCCTGACAATAAAGCTCAAATCACCATCACAATGCACCCGTCTTTTGCTTCTCAGATTTATTTCCCTGAGGAGTTTCTGCTTGTCATGGGATTAGAGTGCGTCGGTGTCCGCCAGGTGCAGTGCTTCCCGCGCGACACTTCAAGCTGCGACACGGAAGACGGTGAAATTACCGTTGCGCTCGTCTGCGTCGGAAAGAGACAGGACATCCAGGCCATTCCCGGCAAACTGGAAAAGGTTGTTTCCGACACACTCGTCGGAAAACAGATTCGAACCATTGAGAGCATTGAAGCCGTCTCGATCTACGACCGTTTGGACATTCCCAACGATTACTTCGATGATCATTTCTTAGTCGGTGTTTATCAAACTCCGGGTAAGACTGTCGAAGAATCCAAAGAAGACTTTAAAAACTATGCCCAGAAAAACGATCTTGAAGTACACCCCAACTTCTTAGTTGATAAGGAAGGTGTCTTCTACGTGCTTCTGCGCGGTGCCCGCTACAAACTCGATGCCATCGGCGACTACGCCTATACCTTCTGTGTGCGCGTGCCGCCGCTGAAAAAAGCCTGACTCAGCAACTCACAACAAATTTAAATCGTCGGCTTTCCCTTTTTGGAGGGTCCTCTCTTGATTTCTACTTTTTATTCGAACTCGTTCGAAGTTCTTCGGACGGTTCTTGCCACAAAAATCGGTTTTAATCTGGAGGACCTGCGAAACAGGAATGCCTCCTTTTTTGAGCAAATCGAAGTTATCGTCCCGACGACGATGGTCGAGGACAACCTCAACCGCTTCTTAGCCGATCACTTCGGCGCAACGCCGGGAATTAAATTCTCCAACGTCGCCAGCTGGATGTTCAAAGTTCTCGGGCAGTCTCTTTCTAACACTGAGACTTCCCAGGTCATGGACTGGACTTTTTACGAGATCCTGAGGCAAAAGCAAACCGAAAAGACCTTTCCTAAAGAAGAAAAGCGTCTTTATGAATACATTCAGACGTTGGACCCCGTGGGTGTGTTGGAGTTTGCCCGCCATCTGAACACGGTCTTCATTACCTACGGCTCTTATCGTTTTGATTGGCTGCAGCAGTGGGCGTTAGAAAAGTTTGAACTTAACAACCCGCTCCCGGCGCCGAATGCAAAGATCGAAGAAGCGAGGCTGAAGGAAAACTCTGACTTTTTATGGCAAAAACGTCTTTGGCAAGAATTAATCGAACAAACCGGCGCTGACAACAGGGGAAAAATCTTCGGTTGGCTTGAAAATACCATTACACGAATCCGCAAGAACAAGCCGGTTGAAGACAGCCTGCCGATTCATCTTTTCCTGCCGTTCTCGATTCCGCCAAACTTACTGCCTCTGATTCGAGCCTATGAAGATTCCCCGGCAGAACTTAATCTGTACATTCTTAATCCATGTGCCGAATACTGGTTTGAGTCCGTACCGAAAGCGCAGTTCGATTGGTCAGAAAATTTCAAAGTCGACAACAGCTGCCTGAACTACCTACTGACAAATGCAGCAAGTACGAGAGCCGCCATTGACAGATTGGACAGCTTCCTTTTCTCTGAGGAGGAAGCTTCAGCGATCGAAACAGATATTTCAGAGGAGGCAAAAAAGAAACGTCAGAATGCGTCCGTCAAACAACCCGGATCTCGGAATTTCTTAAGCACAGAAAAAACTTTTGAAAACCCCGAAGAAGAACTTAAAACCAAGGTTAGTGCTGAATCAGCTTCTGCGTATTTAGAGTACCCCTCCAAGTCATTCCTGCATAGCTTCCAAAACTCCATTCTTAGAATGGACAGCACACTTCTGCCCACTGAGCCTGATGAGAACGACGTCAGTCTTCGTATCCTTAAAGCGCCCTCTTTCGTCCGAGAAGTCGAAGCGACCATCGATATTCTCCAGAACTGGTTCACGGATAAAAAGCGCGTCCTTAAACCATCCGATGTTTTGGTCGTGGTCCCAGACATCGAAAAGGCAGCTCCCGTCATCGAAGGCGTCATGGCATCACTGCCGAAGGATCTTTTCATTCCTTGGAAGATCATCGGTCTCAGCGAAGAAAAGCAGAACGCGCTCGCGGATGCGTTTGTGGGCTTGGGCAAGCTCTTGATGTCTGATTTTTCCGCCAGAGAGTTCTTTGCTTGGCTAGAAAAACTCCCCGTTCAGCAGCAGTGGGGCTTCTCTTTGGACGATATCTCTGTCATCCAAACTTGGCTTTATTCCGCCGGGTACTCTGTCGGAATCGATCACCAGCAGCTTGCAGCGCTTAATTTCACAGATGAAGACACGTCTCTTCAAGACGCCATGGAACGGCTTTCGCTCGGATTCTTCCTTGATGAGGCCTCTCCCCTGCCATTTAAGAAGGTGCTTCCTATCCGCGGCGACGAAGAAGCCGGCTTTGACACTGTTTCCGACGACTCGGGTCGTTTAATCCAGGCGCTTTCTCAGCTTTACCTGAACCTTGCCGAACAGCGCCGCGAACTGCTCGCCAGCGATTTTGCACTTCCGGCAGAGGGCTGGAGAGAATCGCTTCTGGACATGAAAAACCGTTTCTTCGGCAGCAGCTGCGATCCTGAGGAATCCTATAACTTCACAGAAATCATTGAGACAGTCTGCAAAGGTCTGACCGCCGCTTTTGACGGCACAGAAAAACCGGTCAGCTTCGATGTTGTATTGAGCGAGCTGAGAAGCGAACTCTCCAAAACAAAACGCGAGGTGACAAGCTCCGGGACCATGACATTCACATCCATTTCGCTGGCAAGAGGTATTCCCTACAAGGTCATTTGCTGCTTGGGTTTTGATGAGAAAAGCGGGTTCCCGGGAACACCGAAATTTGAAGAATTTGACTTAACCAAGGACCACCGGCGCCGCGGTGACCGAGACGCGAGAAAAGACAATAACGCTGTCTTCCTTGACACGCTTCTCAGCGCTCGGGAAAACCTTTTGATTTCCTACACAATCGGAACGAAGCCGCAAAGCAAAAATAATCCGTCGCTTGTCATTGATAACTTCAAAAATTACTTCCTTTCTCATGCCATGAGCGTGGGAATGGAGGACGGCACTGCTCAGGAAAAGGCTGACGAACTATGGAAGAGCATCGTTACAAAGGTTCCTTTAAATCGCTTTTCCATGAGAAATTTCTTAGAGGAACCGAAATCCCTAGAAAAACGGGAAAACAACCTTTTCTGGAAGAGCCCGCGGAAAGACGTTCTCGAATCAATCGAGCACGCCTACAGGAACCCCGATGCGAAGGAATCCATGTTCGCCAACACAGGGATTCCCGATGAGAAACTTCCCAAAACGATGCAGAACTCCAAGCTTCGGGAACTGCAGGTTAATTTCCTCATAAAGTTTCTGACATCCTACGATGAGTGGACAGCTAACTTGCTCAAACTTGAATCATCAGACTTCGAAGCCGACGAAAGAATGATCGTCCCTGCCAAAGATGACAAGCTCATGCACTCAACCGTCAGCCGAAAATTTCTTTCTTTGCTTGAGAACAACTTCTCCGACAAAGAGGCGCTCGACCTTCTGGCCCTTAATCCTAAGTACGGCATCGAAAGCGTCCGGCGTGCAGTTCTCAGCTTTGAAGCCTCAGAAGTTACCGAGGCATATGCCGCAAGAAAACAATTTATGGAGACTGAAACTCTAACAACTGTCTCTGCGACGCTTGACTATCAAGTTCCGCCTGAAATATCGACATACGTCCGTCGCCTCACGGACAAAACAGATCTCTTCCTTTGGAAAACGGAAGGCGAGACCTTGCGCGTCAAGCTCGGCGTTTTTTGCTCTGGATCAGAACAAAATCGTGAACTATTGCGTCAAATTATTTGGACGGAGGCAGGAGAGCCATACGATTTGCTTGTCTTTAACGATAGTTCAGACACAGATCATTTCAGTATTTCTTACTCTTCGATTATTCAGAACCACGGCGGCGAACCGCTTAAAGCTTTCTTGAAGTTATTTGAGTGTCACTGCAGGCACGCACTGGGAATGAATGCCTCGGATGATGCCCTGCTTTGGCAAGGTGTTTCAGAGGAAAACGTACGGAAAGCGGCTGATTTATCCACAGCTCTCAAAGAAGAACTCAGCGATTACTACAAACTCCTCAAAGGAGATGGCAAAAAGAAAGACATCTACCTTTCCGAAGCAATCAAAGCGCTAATTGATTTCGTTGAGAAACTTAAACCTTAATCGGAGTATTTATGCTTTTTAAAGAATTTGATGCAGCCACAACGCCGATTGAGGGGCACATGCTTTTGGAAGCCAGCGCCGGCACCGGAAAAACGTATTCCTTGATGCGGGTGCTGCTCAGGCTTTTAGTCGAGAAAGGGATTGAGCTGGATCGGATTTTGGTTGTGACATTCACGAATGCGGCCACCGATGAACTGTCATCTCGTTTGCGCAGCAACCTGACGGAACTCATTGAACAAATCAGACTGAAGAAGAACGGCAGCTTCAACGATCTGCTGGATAGCTGGGAAGAAAAGAAATATTGTTCGGCAGAAATTCTTGAAAAACTGCAAACGGCGCTCAATAAGATTGACGACGCTGCCATTTTTACTATTCACGGATTTTGCCAGCGAATCCTGCAAGACTTTGTCTTTTCTTCAAAAGGGAACTACGACTTTGAGATCGGCGATGATTCAGATGCGAAAGATAAAGCGTTAACTACTTTTCTTCGTACAAATCTTCCCAAGGCTTATCCAACCTGCCCTACGGAACAACTATCTCTAGCTCGCGACATTCCATGGGCAGACATCCTATCGACTGCTGCCGGCCTGAGCAGAACTAAGCCCCTCACTCAGCAAATGAAGCTGATGAAAGACTCCGAGCATGAGCCTGAAGAAGAAACCAATCAGTTTTTTAATACTTTTATTGATCAGGCAACAACTCTCTACGAAAAAAACAAGAAAGATGAGCGTCTATTTACGTTCGATGACCTGCTGATTGAAGCAGAAGAACGCATTGTTAAAGATCCGGAATTCACCAAAGCCATTCAAAATCTTTATGGCGCTGCATTAATTGACGAATTTCAGGATACGGACCCGATTCAATACTCTATTTTCAAACATCTGTTCTTAGATGATCCGGAAGGCTCTAAACCCGTCATCTTTGTCGGCGACCCGAAACAGTCTATTTATCGCTTCAGGAATGCCAGTCTCGAAACGTATCTGTTAGCCAAAAATGAAATCAACAACCTTTACCAGTTAGTGAAGAATTATCGTTCAACGCCGGGAATCATCGCCGGAGTTAATGAATACTTCAATCCGGAAGGAAAAGGGCCCGACGGCGGCTTTTTGAATCAGGCTCTGACCTATTCGCCGGTGCAGTTTAATAAGAAAAAACTACCGCTCCTCCTAGAGAAAAACGGTAAACTCGAACCCCTCCCCTCTTTCGCTTTCTGGTCTAACGCCGACACTAAGGCCTTGTCCAATGCAGAGGCTCTTCGCGATATGGAGGCTATTGCCATCGCAGAGGAAATCGAATCCTTACTAAAGGAAAACGTTCTCTATGAAGGCCGGAGACTGAGGCCCAGTGACATCGCCATATTGGTCGCAAAGCGCTTCCATGCTGACAAAGTTATTGAGCAGTTGCGCAAGCGAGGCATTCGAACTCTTCGCTCCTCGAATGAAAACGTCTTATGTTCTAAAGAAGCGCACGAACTCAAGAGCGTTCTGGAGGCTATGTACGATCCGAGAGATACGCGTCTTGTGGCAGCGGCTCAGGCAACCCGAATTTTCGGCGACTCGTTGAATGACTTACTAAACAACGATGCGGCCTCTGCCCAGGCACGCTTGCTATTGGAGAATTCAGCGAAAATCTACGAAAAGAGAGGAATCATCGCTGCAGTCTCTAACCTTTTCGCCGGCGCCAAAACCGAAGAGCGTTTACTGCAATACGGCGGAGAACGCGCCCTCACGAACTATCAGCACATCTTGGAGCTTCTGCATCAGCAGCACAACACCATAGATAATCTGCAGGGGCTGCTGCGCTGGTTAAAACAAGAACAAAAAAAGAACAACGACAGCTATACCCTGAGACGTGAAACCGATTCCGATGTGGTTCGGGTAGAGACCATTCACAGCAGTAAAGGACTTCAATACCCGGTTGTTTACTACCTTGATCGGCCAATAAGCTTTTCCAAGAGTCAAGAATTTAGAGACGATGCAACAGGTGTCATTACCTTCTATGAAACCGAACAAAAGGCTCCCGACGACTTTGTTGAGAAATCTTATGAAGAGTCAATGAGATTGTTATATGTCGCTATGACGCGGGCAACAGCAAGAGTGGTCCTGCCTTATTTCTTTAAGAAGACTAAATCAGGGGCGCCGCACGGAAGCGTCGGCGGAAAATATCCGCTTGCGCAGGCTATCAGCGGAGAAACGTCAGGAGGAATGGCCATAATTAACGGGCTGAACCGGCTGCGGGAAGCTTTGAGCCCGAAGGAAGCGTCGGCAAGGGAAGTGAGAAAAGCCCTGCTTGAAGGAATATCCGAGCACAACAAAAACAACGCACATCCTCTCATGCTCTCTGAAAAAGCCTTGAATGCTTACTCTCCTTTTGATATTCGTTTTGACTTCGAACCCGGCAAATTTAGTGACTTCGAAGTCTCCATTAGAGAACAGATCGAACATCTTGATCTCAGAGCCGGTCGCGGTGACAGACAAAATCGTTCCTGGATTTCCTCTAGTTTCACAAGCCTATTGAGAACCATGGAGGCACAGGATTCTGCCGTCATCACTGATGAAACAGAAGCTTCAGAATCAGAGGAACCTGTCGCAGCATCGAAAGAAGAGGATATTTTGGAGGTTCTCAAAGGTTCTCAGAGCGCTGCCGAATTCGGCACGAAAGTCCATGAATTATTGGAAAAGATCTTCGACAAAAATTTTCATAATTGGAAGCTCAGAGTCTACAAATTTTTAGATGATCGTTTTAAGGGGTATGTCGCTCCGGAAACAGAAGAACGAAAGGCCGAAATCGAGACCAAAACGGAAGAGTTCTTCGAAAATTTATTCGAAGCAAAGATTCTGCCCTCCGCGCCGGGCTTCCACCTCGCTCAGCTTTTTAAAAATCTTAAAGATTGCCGTCCGGAATTGAAATTCATGCTTTCCGTCGGAGCTCCAATAAAGGGCAGAGAACGTCTGACGGCGAGTCTTTTGGCTGAAACACTAACAGCCTTTGATTCTCGTTATAAAGACTTCCATTTATCGGAACTCGATATGCGCGGATACCTCACGGGCTCCATCGACTTAGCATTTGCCGCAGACGGCAAATATTGGGTCATCGACTGGAAGACGAACAAAATTGATTACCGCAATAATGCTCCCGAGCTGTACACGCCAGAAGCCGTAGACGCCTTGATGAAAAACAATCACTATGAGCTCCAGTTGACGCTTTACCTGGTTGCGCTCAAACGAATGCTCGAGGTTCGTTTAAATCTGCCTGAAGGTGAGGGTTATAAAGTCATCGGAGGCGCGATTTACTGCTTTTTACGCGGTATCAACAAAGAAGGGCGCGGAACATACTTTGAGCGTCCCAAAGATGGCCTTATCGAATGTTTAGACGACTTCCTGAAAAACGGATTTAGTCGTGAACTCCTGGAATCTCGTGCTAAAGGAGCTGCGTGAAATGATTTCGCAAAACCAAAATTCATTTGAAAACCTCGGCACCATTCTGCTTGATCTTTTAGCTCGTCGAGGAAAAACTGTGACGGCAGAGCAGCGAAATGCGCTGGCGTTTTTCATGCTGCATCTCGGACAAGCAGAACACCTCGGAGGTTTATGTGTCGAGCTTGATGCAACGCCGCAAAATAAAGGATACGTGGAGCTGCTTAGGGAAGCAGAGCTGCTAACAGACGGCAGCAGCAAAATTGCTGATGAACCCAACAACCTTTCTGTCGCTCCGACGCCCTTTATTCTTGACGTAAGCGAACCGAAAAAGCTGAGAATTTATTCCCGCCGCAACTTTTGCTCTGAAAGCCGTTTGGCTGCGGGAATTCACGGTATGTGCTCTGCAAGCGCCAGCGAAGTCAACGAGGTAAAAGAGGCCTTGGGACAGCTAGAACAGACGTTAAAGAATGCACGAGAAAAGGGCGACAAGAAAACCTACTCTTTAAATCCCCTACAGCTGAAAGCAGCCGAACTTGCGGTTTCGGAAAAATTCTCCGTCATTTGCGGCGGTCCCGGTACCGGCAAAACAACTACCGTTGTGAAGTTCATCGAAGCCTTTTTGGAGATTCATCCGAAGGGCATCATTCAAATGTGCGCACCAACCGGGAAAGCCACAAGCCGCCTCCTTGAATCCGTAAAAAATCAGGCGGATGCCGGTCCAACCTCTGCTCCTTACTATCCCGAGGTTCGCAAAGCTCTTGCCGAAGACATGCTGACCTCTTTAACGATCCATAAATTACTGGTTACGGATTTATCCAACGGAAAACGGCCGTCTGCGGATAATCCGATTGAAGCAGATTTGCTAATCGTGGATGAGAGTTCAATGATTGACTCGGCCTTGGCTTTGAAGCTTGTCAGAGCAATTGACCCGGCCAGAACTCAAACAGTGTTCTTAGGCGACAAGCATCAGCTGGCAGCCGTCGGGCCGGGTTCGGTATTTGCGGATATCTCTGATAATTCAGGAGTTTTAAAAGGGCACATCGTTGAATTAAAAGAGAGTATTCGCTTCAATGACAAATCCGCTATCGGCAGGTTAGCTCAGTGCATGCTCGCGCTCGAAGAAAAGAAAGATCCCGACCTTTCCAGCTTTATTTCGCAAGTTGAATATACGGACGATCGTCCCTTCGAAGGATTTAAGGATACCGGCGTGTTTTTCAAATCTGCAGGAAGAAATCTTCCTCTGCGGGCTCAGAATTGGTTAGAAGAAAAACTCGATACCTACTGCAAAGCAGTCCAGAACTTAAACCTGACTTTAACTTCGAATGATAAAAACGAAGTAGATCCCAGATCAGCCAGCTTCGAAAACCTTCCTAGTGATGTACAACAAGCTCTTGAAGAGGTTTGGAACGAGTTGAGTACCTTCCGGCCCTTATGCGCACAGCGTGAAGGTCCCACAGGCGTCAACGCCGTCAATGACTTTTGCGAAGATTTTGTTAAATCGGCATTTAAAGTCCCATCCGCCGATGACATGTACAACGGCAAGGTCATCATTGTTCGTCAAAACGACTCCGGTCTCGGTGTTGCCAACGGCGACGTGGCTATTATTTTCGGCTTGAAGACAGCTGATTCCGACAAACCGACGTGGTATGCATTCATCGGTGATCTGAAGAAAATTGTTCCGGCTCAGCTGCTGCCAAAATATGACACTGCCTTTGCCATCACTATTCACCAATCGCAGGGTTCCGGCTTCCGTGATGTCGCCATCTTCCTGCCGACGCTGAGCGCCGGAAGTGATGCTGCCTCGTTATGCACGCGCGAACTTCTTTATACCGGCATTACTCGTTCGGAAAAAACGTGCCAGATTTTCGGGGCTAAGGATGTTCTGGGCATGTCTTTAAAGACCGTCACGCAACGCAGCGGAGGACTGCCTCAGCGGCTTAAAGAGCGCTTCAGCGAACAAGGTTAATTTTTAGTTCTCCTTGAGAGAAGAAGCCGAGCCGGTTAATCAAATCTAAACGGCTCTTCTCTTTCTACACCATGACAGATAAGAAATCAGGTTCTCAAAAACAAGAGCTCCGTCCAAATACTAACCTAAAAGTCGGGGAATAAATACATCTTGATCCGAGTCGGCTAAATATTTCTTAAAAACCTATTGAAAAATATAGTTTTTTTTGACTTTCTAAGATGTGTGTATTATAATTATAAGCATATTTAAAGAAGGTTCCTGATCATGTCTAAGCCAATAACCGGAAAAACTACCACCTCTGTTTGGAAGCAAAAGCGTAAAAACGGCGATATTTACGTCTGGGAAAGAAAAACTGTCTACATTCCGGAGACGCGAAAGACCAAGGAACTCTCCCGAAAACTGCTCGGCAAGATTCCTGCCGGATCGACCGACGGAGAAATCGTGCCCACCAGGCCCAAACGCAAAAAGACCGAGGATGCAGTACCTCAGTCCTCGACACGTTCAAAAATTGGATCGACTTCGCTTCTGCGTTGGGTCGGCGAGCAAAGCGGTATTACAGAAGATTTGCTCTCTTGCATGGATGAGGGCTCGGCTAAAAAGGTAGACACGATTGCTCAGTTTTGGTTGGCTAATCAGGGTGACAGACTGCAGAGAATGCAGAAGTGGCAGTTCCTTCATCCCACTCCTTATCCGGAGCCGATTTCAAAGGACGTTTACCACGACTTGTTTGAATATCTCGGATTAAACGAAGGCATCGTTCAAAACTACTTCCTTGCCAGAGCTAAACGCTGCCATAAGGAGGACGCGGTTGCCTTTGACTCTTCAACCGTCTCTTCATACTCCCGATACATTAAGGAAACTCGTCAGGGTTTTAACAAGGCCGGTGACGGTCTGGACACCGTTAAGCTTCTCACGTTATTTGATTTAGCGACGCACCAGCCCATCGCATTTGCACGCGAACCGGGAAACTTGGCCGATGTCTCCGGCATAGAAAACGCTCTAAAGCAGTTCTCGTTCTTAAATATCTCCAAGGCTCAAATCGTTACCGACAAGGGGTATTACAGCCGGAACAATATCGGACAGATGCTGCGCAAACACATCAAATTCCTGACGGCTGCGTCTATAGATCTGTCTTGGGTTAACCACCACCTCCAGAAAAACAAGTCCGGACTGGAAACCGCCTCAAGCCTTTGCCCTTGGGACTTCAACATCCATGGCATTACGGTTCCGGTTGATGCTGAGTTTACCTACCAAAGACAGCGGAACAGAGGCGAAGCAGCCAAGGGCGACACTCTCAGTGAAACAAGGCGGTTATACCTGCACCTCTATCTGAACCGCGAAAGGGTTGGAGAGGATGAAAAACGCCTTGCGACAGATCTTATGTCCCTAAAGAACGATATTGAAAAAGGCCTGTGGGATGAGCTCAGTGAATCAGCTCAGAAGAAGGCAGAAAAATATCTCAACACAAGCCGGCTCGGCAGAGGCGGAAAACTCAAAGTTACGATAAACGAAGAGGCCTACGCCCAGGCCAGGAAAGATTACGGCTACTTTGCCCTTGTCTCCAACAAAGCTGAGGACTGCTTCGAGGCTCTAAGAAAGTACCGTCTGCGCGAAAAGATTGAAGAAGCATTTAAAGACACGAAAAATCGCCTGGACGGTTCACGCACTCGCGTCTGGGACGGAGATACCCTCAAAGGACGTATGTTCTGTCAATTTGTTGGGCTTGGATATCAGTGCTTCCTGCACACGAAGATAAAGGAACTCAAAGAAAAGCTTGAGTCGAGCCTCAGCGACAAAAAACTTGCGGAAAAGGACAAAGATCAGAACGCCGATCTGCTCAAATGGCTGAAAAAACAATCGATGCAAAGTTTAATCGACTGGTTCGACTGCATTGAATTGACGAGCCTGAGGAGCGATGACGGGACCGTCACACAAAGAAGCGGCGATACGAAACGTGACCGATTGTTCTTTACATTGCTGGGGATACCGGGGTTTGAAGATAAGCCGCAGACTCAGCTAAAGGTCAGTCCGTAGAATTCTGATGTGACCTTTAGCCTACTTTTAGGTTACTTTTCTTCAGCAGTTTTGTGTCACCCTTGGGTGGGGTAGAGGCTCGACGTTACTTAATTGTGTCTTTCAATTTTCCGTTGTGCCGTTTGCGGTAATGTTTGGTGTCCTGCTTTTTAATGAGCGATTGAGCTTATCGGCAATTTTCGGAATGGTGATACTTCTTGCCAGCGAGTTAGTGGCAGTTTTGATTATGCAAAAGAAACCGCATTCGGTGAACGGTAAGAAGGAGAAGCTATCTGGCTAATAGAGAAGCGGAAAAAGAGGTCCCAAAAAACAAATTATTCTGCTTCTAATAAGTTTGGTCCATCAAAGTACGGTACTTGGACAACCTAACAAAAGCAACTGCATAAATCAGAATGGACAAGAGTTCTTCCATTATTCCTGTAGCTGCACAATTCTCAATCGAAAACATCCATTCCAGAGAGACTAATTTTGCAGAAACTGTTTTTGTACAAATCCAGCTTCTTAATGCTCATATCCCCAATTTATTATTAGCAGTACCGGAGAGCCTTAAAGCAATTTCGGCCGGAGTCTTGACTCCTAATTTTTCTGCAATCCGCGCCTTATGAAATTTCACTGTCCTTTCCGAACAACCGAGACGTTCAGCGATTTGCTTATAAAGTAAACCTTGTGCAAGGAGCTGAGCAACCTCTCGCTCTCTTTGCGAAAGAGAGCTCGTCGCTTCTCTTTCAGCTTCTTCCTTTTGACTTCTTAAGAAGTGAAGCAAGTCACTTTGGCATGCCTGAAAAACTGCCCCCTTTAACCTCTGAGGATCAACCGGTTTCAGCATGAAGTCCTGAGCACCGCGTTTTAGGGCAAGAACGGCCATGTCGACGTCTCCGTGCCCGGGCACAAAAATG
>OGJS01000771.1_pt1 | contig 17248 bp, 10 predicted proteins | sample 1572241 | NCBI WGS metagenome assembly OGJS01 (sample SAMEA2582145, study PRJEB24529) | metagenome | biome: Human gut stool | place: China | collected 2011 | reverse complement strand
TCTGCCATCCAAGCAAACTCATCAATTGTGCCCGCAGACATATTAGCTAATAAAGGTACATCATATTTCTCAAGATCCGGTAGAATTTCCCTAACAAAATGTTCAGCTCCAGGATTTTCAAGGCCAATGCAATTTAAGACACCAGATGGTGTTTCTGCAATACGAGTTCCATGGTTTCCGTGACGCCCCTTAGGTGTTAAACCTTTTACGGAGATAGCTCCTACCTCATTGCTAAGGTCTAAATACCCAGCATACTCAGGGCCATTACCAAAGGTGCCAGATGCAGCGATAATAGGATTTTTCATCTTAATTCCGCAATAATCAATGGCAAGCTTTGGATTTGGCGTAACGGTGTTATTTAAATCGCGTTCACGCATTAAAAGAACACCTCCTCAGCTGGGAATACAGGACCATCTTTACAAACTTTATAACGTTTGCCACCGGCACCGTCACAAGCGCAGCCTAAGCAACCGCCTGTACCACATCCCATGCGTTCTTCAAGAGATACTTGGCATGGTACATTGAGCTCTTTAGCAACTTGTGCGACTCCCTTCATCATCGGTGTAGGACCACAAGTCATAACAGATGTGAACGTATTAGCGTTAATAAGTTCTGGCATGATCGCTGTAGGGAAACCTTTCGTACCTACGCTACCATCATCAGTCGTGATGTGTACTTTAACAGGCGTATCTTTGAATAGATCTGCCCAGAAGGTTTCGCTTTCATTTCTAAAACCAAGAATAACTTGTGCCTCTTCCCCTTCTTTCAAATGGGATGCGATACATAGCATTGGTGCAATGCCAACACCACCGCCAACGAGAAGCATATTCTTAGATGTTACAAATGGTTCCCCTAGAGGTCCTAAACAATCTAGTGTATCGCCAGGTACGAGACGTGTCATAATTTCAGTCCCCTTACCTACGACGCGATACAAAAGGGTAATTATACCCTTTCGGGCATCAAATCCAGCATAGCTAATAGGGCGACGCAATAATGGCGCCGTAGAGTCCGCTACGCGAACATTACAAAACTGTCCTACCTTTGCTTCTGCTGCTTGTTTTGGTGCGTGAATATCCATAATCCACACATCAGAGCCTATTTGCTCATTGCGAACGACTTCGCCCTGTTCTACATAGCCACTCATGGTTTTACTCCAATTCAAAATCTTGTAATGCTTCTACATTGTAGTTAGCATCATCTTTACGGTTTGCTACAACGCGCAATACTTCGCGAGCTGTATCAAGACTTGTTAAGCATGGTGTACCCATTTCTACAGCAAGACGACGCAATTGGAAGCCTTCGCGTTCAGGACGTTTACCTGCAGTCAATGTATTAAGTACAAGATCGACTTTGTCTTGACGAATGTGGTCAGCACAGTTATCATCGCCTTCAGAGATTTTGTTAACTACCTTGCAGTCAACGCCATGTTCTTTGAAGTATTTACCAGTACCACCAGTTGCTTCAATGTGATAGCCCAATTCAATAAAGCCTTTTGCTAATTGACTAGCTTCCTCTTTATCGCGGTCTGCAACAGTCATAAGGATTGTACCATCCTCTGGGATACGCATATTGGCACCATTGATAGCTTTGAATAAAGCTTCAGAATATGTGCGACCAATCCCCATAACCTCACCAGTAGACTTCATTTCAGGTCCAAGAGCGATTTCTACAAGGCCCATTTTAGAGAAGGAGAATACAGGTGCTTTTACAGCTACATATGGTTTATTAGGTACAAGACCAAGTGGTAAGCCTAAGTCTTTTAAGCTTTCACCAAGGGCAATGCGTGTTGCACATTCTACCATATTGATACCTGTAACCTTAGAAATGAATGGTACAGTACGGCTAGAACGAGGGTTAACTTCGATTACGTTAAGTTCACCATCAGCCACGATATATTGAATATTAAGTACACCTTTAACATTAAGGCCTACTGCAATACGACGTGTATAATCAACGATTTGATCAATCAATTCTTGGCTCAAATGTTGAGCTGGATAAACGGCCATGGAGTCACCAGAGTGAACACCGGCGCGTTCGATTTGTTCCATAATACCAGGGATACATACATCGGTACCGTCAGAAATAGCGTCAACCTCTACCTCCATACCAACCATGTAACGGTCGATAAGAACAGGATGCTCCTTAGATGCTACTACGGCTTCCTTCATGTATACATCAAGCTCTTTATCGTTGTATACGATTTCCATCGCACGACCGCCCAATACATAAGAAGGGCGAACGATTAACGGGTATTTCAACTTTTTAGCTGCTTCTTGTGCTTCTTCATCAGAGGTTACCAAAGCACCTACTGGGCGAGGGATACCAAGTTTCGCCAACAATTCATCAAAGCGTTCACGGTCTTCCGCCATATCGATGCTATCTACGGATGTACCGAGGATTTTGACGCCACGTTCTGCCAATGGGCCTGCCAAATTGATAGCCGTTTGACCACCAAATTGAGCAATGACGCCCGCTGGCTGTTCTTTATTGATGATTTCCATAACATCGTCCACAGTCAATGGCTCAAAGTATAAAGAGTCAGAAATATCAAAGTCAGTAGACACTGTTTCTGGGTTGTTATTAATCATAATAGATTGGTAACCCGCTTTACGAAGGGCCCAAGAGGAATGTACGGAACAGTAATCGAACTCTACGCCTTGACCGATACGAATCGGACCGGAACCAAGTACCACTACGGATTTATCGCCTAATGGACGAACCTCATCCTCTTGTGCATACGCACTGTAATAATAAGGTGTTTTAGATTCAAATTCAGCTGCGCAAGTATCTACGTATTTATATGTTGGAAGAATATTCCATTCTTTACGTTTTGCACGAACATCTTCTACAGTTGTATTAGCATAACGAGCGATAACAGAATCAGTGAAGGAATAACGTTTTGCTTTGCGCAATACATCCTCTGTTAAACCATGTTCAGCCAATGCCTTTTCTACATTAACAATGTTTTTGATTTTTTCAATAAAGAATGTATCAATTTTTGTAATATAGTGGATTTTTTCTACACTAATTCCCTTGCGAAGTGCTTCTGCTACAACATAGATACGTTCATCATCTACTAAATGTAAACGTTCGATCAATTGTTCCATAGACTCATGAGCGATTTTCTTAAGCTCAATATGGTCTAAACCAATTTCCAAGGAACGAATTGCTTTAAGTAAGGAGCCTTCCAAAGAACGGTCGATGGCCATAACTTCGCCAGTGGCTTTCATTTGTGTGCCCAAGGTACGATCTGCCAAGTTGAATTTTTCAAAAGGCCAGCGTGGAAACTTAGTTACTACATAGTCAAGAGTCGGCTCAAAGCATGCTTTAGTTTCACCGGTTACAGCATTTGTAATTTGATCCAATGTCATGCCTACTGCAATTTTTGCTGCTACCTTCGCAATTGGGTACCCAGTTGCTTTAGATGCCAATGCAGAGGAACGAGATACGCGAGGGTTTACTTCGATAACAATATATTCGTTGCTATTTGGATTCAAAGCGTATTGTACGTTACAACCGCCTTCGATTTTTAAATAACGGATAATCTCTACAGATGCGGTACGCAGCATTTGGTATTGAATATCGTTCAAGGTTTGGCTTGGTGCCACAACGATAGAATCCCCAGTATGCACACCAACAGGGTCAATATTTTCCATATTACATACGATGATGCAGTTATCTGCACTATCGCGCATTACTTCGTATTCAATCTCTTTCCAGCCTGCAACGGAACGTTCTGCTAGAATTTGGTGAATTGGTGAAAGTTTCAAACCACGACGTGTGATTTCATACATTTCATCTTCATTATGGGCAATACCTCCACCAGTACCGCCTAATGTGTATGCAGGACGGATGATAATAGGATACCCAATACGATTAGCAAAGGCTACTGCTTCTTCAAGATCGTTAAAGATATCGGATTCAGGAACTGGTTGATTGATTTCCTTCATCGCTTCTTTGAAAAGCTCACGGTCTTCGGCTTGTTTAATGGCTTCAAGAGTTGTACCAAGAAGTTTTACACCATATTCTTCTAATACGCCAGCTTCAGACAATTGTACGGCCATATTAAGACCTACTTGACCACCTAATGTAGCCAACAAGCCCCAAGGGCGTTCTTTTTTTATAACTTCTGTTACGAATTCAAGACTAATCGGTTCTACATATACGCGGTCTGCAATATCTGTATCAGTCATAATAGTAGCAGGGTTGGAGTTAACTAATACTACTTTATAACCCTCTTCTCGAAGGGAACGGCATGCTTGTGTACCAGCATAATCAAACTCTGCAGCTTGACCGATAATAATTGGACCAGAACCAATTACAAGTACTTTTTTTGCTTCTGAGGTCATATTATTTTCCCTTTCTCATTAAGTCTTCAAATTCGTCAAATAAATATAGGTTATCAGTAGGTCCTGGGGATGCTTCTGGATGGTATTGTACGGAGAAGATTGGCAATTCTTTATGACGCATACCTTCTACGGTACCATCATTTACACTACGATGTGTAATTTCTACGAAATCTGGCAAAGAAGTATCATCTACCGCATAACCATGGTTTTGAGATGTAATATATACCCGACCAGTACGTAAATCTTGTACAGGATGGTTAGAACCACGGTGACCAAATTTCAATTTGAATGTGGTACCACCATAAGCTTGTGCCAATACTTGATGCCCCATACAGATGCCAAAGATTGGTTTCTTACCAAACATTTTCTTTACTTCTTCTACTGCATAGCCAAGATCTTGAGGGTCTCCAGGGCCATTAGATAAAAAAATACCATCTGGATTTGCTGCCAACACATCTTCAGCCTTAGCATCTGCAGGAAATACAGTAAGACGACAGCCTGCAGCTTCTAGAGAGCGAAGGATATTTTCCTTTACACCATAATCCATTACCGCTACGTGGAATTCAGCATTTTTATCGCCACGCATACCTTGCCATTTTGTAGTTACACGCATAACTTGATCTGTTGGCAAGTCTTGTTTAAACAATTTTTGAATATCCTCCATAGGGTAATCAGAGCGTACGAGTACGCCCTTCATTACACCATGGTTACGAAGAACACGTGTAATCGCACGTGTATCTACATCATAAAGGCAAGGGATGCCGTGCAAACGAAGATACTCACTAAATAACCCCTCATTTTGCCAGTTAGATGGGAAGTCACACAGTTCACCTACAATAAAACCTTTACAATATGGTTTAGGACCTTGAGTGATAGAATTTAAAGTACCATAATTACCAATTAAAGGATAGGTTAATGTAATAATTTGATCCGCATAGGATGGGTCAGTCAAGATTTCTTGATACCCGGTCATACCTGTGTTAAATACAACTTCACCTACCGTTGGGGCGCCACCTAATAAGGAACCTTCAAACACGGAACCATCTTCAAGAACTAACTTGCCTTTCATTATAAGACTACGCCCTCCTTCATAACAATTTTGCCATCAACTACTGTGAGTTTAGCTTTACCTGTAACAGTCATACCATCAAATGGGCTAACTTTACCTTTTGTATAAAATTTATTTCTATCTACTGTCCACTTTTCAGTTGTAGAGAATACAGTAATATCCGCTGGCTTACCAACTTCAAGAACACCTGCATCAAGGTGCATCAACTCAGCTGGTCGAGTACTCATATAGTACACAACTTGATCAATGCTAAGTTTATCAGGACCATATGCATTTGTAATAACCGCTGCCAAAGATGTTTCGAGGCCACTGAAACCATTTGGTGCACAGCAGAATTCATGGTCTTTTTCTTCGTATGCATGTGGTGCATGGTCTGTAATAATCGCATCGATTGTGCCATCTTTCAAGCCTTCTAATAATGCTTGGCGATGATCTTCTGAGCGAATTGGAGGAGCCATTTTAAATGCTGGATTATATTCGCGTAGGTATTCATCTGTGAAAGACAAATGTTGGCTTGTAACTTCACAGGTTACATTAAGGCCTTTAGCCTTCGCACGGCGCACCATATCTACAGTATTTTTACTACTTACGTGAGCAATATGGATATGACCACCTGTCATTTCAGATAACAAGATATCACGAGCAACAGCCAAATCTTCAGCTACTGCAGGACGACCAATAACACCTAATTCATAAGAAACAATACCTTCATGCATATGGCCATTTTTAGTCAATGTAATATCTTCTGCATGGTCGATAACCATCTTATTAAACATGGACGAGTATTCTAAAGCACGACGCATAAATGCAGCATTTTCTACATAGTGGCCATCATCGGAGAAAGCTACTACACCAGCTTCTGCCATATCCCCCATTTCAGCAAGTTCCTTACCTTCAAGACCTTTTGATACAGCACCAATAAATTCTACCTTAACAACACCAGTAAGTTCGGCTTGCTTTTGCAACCCTCTTACGAGCGCAGCATTATCTACCACAGGATTTGTGTTAGCCATAGTTACAACACGTGTGAAACCACCTGCAGCAGCGGCTTGTGTACCGGAGTGGAAATCTTCTTTCGCTTCTTGACCTGGCTCACGCAAATGTGTGTGAATATCGATAAGGCCTGGTGCTACAATAAGACCTGTTGCATCATATATCTCAGCACCTTCAGCATTTAAGTTTTGACCGATGGCTGCAATTTTACCATCTTTTACGAGAATGTCTGCTACTTCGTTTTGTTTTTTCGCCGGATTTACTACCGTACCATTTTTAATAAGCAAGCTCACTACCGTCACCTCCGATAATAGTTAAGTACAATACAGCCATACGTATAGCTACGCCATTACGCACTTGTTCTTGAATTACTGATTGATCAGAATACGCAACATCTGGTGCGATTTCTAGGCCACGGTTCATTGGACCTGGATGCATGACCATTACATCGTCTTTAGCTAATTTCAATACATCGCTATTGATACCAAAGATACGTGCATATTCTCTGTTTGTAGGATATAGTGCAGAGTGAATGCGTTCTAATTGAATGCGAAGTACGTTTACCACATCTGCATCAGCAACGGCTTCACGAATATCGTGGTGTACGGTAACACCTAATTTTTCAAGTTCTGGATATACCATTGTACGAGGACCAGCCAGATGTACATCAGCCCCCATTTTTGTAAGTCCATAAATGTTGGAGCGTGCTACGCGACTATGCATTATATCGCCAAGGATAACCACCTTTAATCCTTCAATAGATTCCTTTTTCTCTAAGATAGAATACATGTCTAGTAATGCTTGTGTTGGATGCTCATGAGCGCCATCACCTGCGTTAATGATAATCGGATCTACGGCTTTCGTAGCGTATAAAGGTGCACCTTCTGCGCTGTGGCGCATTACGATAGCATCTGTACCCATGTAGGACATAGTTAATAATGTATCGCGGAAGCTTTCACCTTTACCCATGGAAGATCCACTAGGAGAAAGATTGATCACGTCAGCCCCTAAGTATTTGCCGGCTAACTCAAAGGAACTACGGGTACGAGTACTTGGTTCCATAAAAAGGTTGATAATGGATTTCCCCTTTAATAGTGGAACCTTCTTGTCATCAGAAAGAACGATTTTCTTCATTTTCTTTGCCACATCTAAAATCAATTTGATTTCTTCAGGTGACACATTTTGCAAACCCAATAAATCTTTGCCTTTTAGGCTAACTTGTCCCATGATTTCCTCCTAACTCACGTAACAAAAAAGACCTTTTGCCCAGGGCAAAAGGTCAAATAGTTTGCACAAAGAAGCCCCTATGGGCACTTCAACTATATTCCTTTCTCAGCCTCTCTGGACTAAATTAAAAGGTATTGTATTATGCAATGGTCTCTCGTACCATATATGCATTTTCTTTATTTATTGTACTGAATCCACCTTTGAAAGTCAATGTAAAACACAAAATTCATATGGATTTTAAAAAGAGGACAAGCATATAAAATTGCTTGTCCTCTCTATATTTAAACAGCTATTAATCCACTTCTATATCTTAAACTTTAATCTAAAATTTTTTTTAGAAATTAAGGGTCTTAACCTAATGGATATAATCTTGGTGGGTTTTCTTCATCATTTTGCTGTTCATTTTGTGGAGTATATGGCATTTGATCTTGTTGCGGCTCATTCGCTACAGGATTTATCTGCACATATTGCTGATTTGGCGACAATTGAGGTTGACGTTGCTCACGACGACGTGTATTTTGAGATGCAGTCGGTCTAGGTTTTGTCAACTCATCAATGGATACAGCATTTGGAATAGTTACATTTGATGTATCCCCATGAATATCATCAAGTTCACTGAAGGAAGGAGTCCTCTTAGATGCTTGAGCAGCCTTACGTTCGGCTTCAAGTTGTTGACGGGCAAGTTCTGCACGACGACGAGCGCTCTCTTGTTGATCTCGGACACGTTGAATCGCTTCAGCACGCTCTTTTGCTTTACGCTCTATTTCAGCTTGAGCCAACGCTTGTTGACGGGCAGCTTCAGCTTTACGTTCTGCCTCTAGTTGCGCTTTATATCGTTCCTCAGCAAGGCGTCGTGCCTCGGCTGCTTGACGTTCTGCTTCAGCTCGTTCTGCAGCAAGTCGCTCTTGCTCTGCCTTACGAGCTTCCGCCGCTATGCGAGCCGCCTCTGCTTTACGAGCCTCTTCGGCACGTCTTGCTTCTTCTATGCGACGAGCTTCTTCGGCTCTACGCACTTCTTCGGCACGTTTAGCCTCTGCAGCAATACGAGCTTCTTCAGCACGGCGCGCTGCTTCGAGTCGTTCCTGTTCAGCTCTACGTTGTGCCTCAAGTCTAGCTGCTTCTGCTTTACGAGCTTCTTCTGCTCTACGTGCTTCTGCTTCTAAACGAGCTTGTTCAGCTTTACGCGCCGCTTCAATTCTCGCAGCTTCAGCTTTGCGTGCTTCCTCTGCTCGTTTTGCTTCTGCTGCTACGCGAGCGGCCTCAGCTTTACGTTCCGCTTCAATTCGAGCTTCTTCTGCTCTACGCGCTTCCTCCGCACGACGAGCCTCTTCTGCTTTTCTTGCTGCTTCCATTTGTTGTGCTTCCAAAGCAGCCTTAGCCTCTGCCGCTCTACGAGCATCTTCTTGACGCTTCGCTTCAAGAGCGGCTTGCTCAGCAGCACGTTGTGCTTCTAAAGCAGCTTTCGCTTCTGCTGCTTTACGAGCTTCTTCGGCACGTCTTGCTTCCAATGCTTCCTGCTCAGCTTTACGTTGTGCTTCTAAACGAGCTCTAGCCTCAGCAGCCAAGCGTTCCTCTTCGGCCTTTTTGGCCTCTAAAGCAGCTTTTTCTGCTGCTCTTTGCGCTTCAAAGCGTGCCTTAGCTTCGGCCGCTTTTCTTTCTTCCTCCGCTTTGCGTGCGGCCTCAATACGAGCAGCTTCAATTCTACGTTCTTCTTCAAGACGTTTTGCTTCCGCTGCTAGTCGAGCTTCTTCTGCTTTACGAGCCGCCTCTAGCCGATCTGCTTCCGCTTTTCTCGCTGCCTCGATACGTGCCATTTCAGCTTTACGAGCCGCTTCCGCCTTGCGAGCTTCCTCTGCTTTACGCTCTGCTTCGGCTTTTTCAGCCATCTTGCGCTCAATTTCAGCATGCTTGGCTTCTGCAGCCTTTCGCAACATTTCGGCTTTTTCTGCAGCTAGTCGAGCCTCTTCAGCTTTTTTACGAGCTAATGCTTCTTTCTCATCTTTTGCCTTTTTAAGTTGTGCTTCTTTTTTTACATCTGCTACAGCTTTATCGCTTAACTTTTTAGTTTCTTCATGAGCAATTGTTTCTGCCCGCTTAGCTGGACTTTCAATAGTAGATTTTTTAGTATCTACTGCTCCTTTATCTCCATCTTTACCACCTACAGGGCCTACAGGTATTTGTGTGCCTCCTTGAGTTGGATGCCCTAAAATGTCTTTAACATCTTTCGGCACATTAACAGCAATAGTTTGATGTTTTTGTGGATTTGCAAGAGATTCAGGAATTAACAAGAAACGAATTGGCAAATTCGATGCACCGGCTGGCATAAAGTTTAATGTTAATAAATCGCCCGCATTATAGTTCCCTAAAAGACGGCTATCTAATATAGTACCTTCCCCTAATGCGGAAATACCATCTGCACCACCAATGTGATAAGTCCGTGTATCGGTCTGTCCCCGTCTAGCACCTTGTTGATGCAATGCTTTTACCATAAAGGAACCAGAATAAGGTCCCCCAAGAGGGTTAAAATACAGTCTAAACGGTTCATTCCCCTTTGTAGGAATTTTTAACGTATACGATACGCCATAGTTACCACGATCTCGAACAAATGCTTTATTTTGCATTTCGTCTACACCATTAATAAACGTATCTTCTCGGTCATTACCAATTTCTACAAAGGCACCACCTAAAGAGGTATCGAATGGTGTAGTAACCTCCATATTACGCTTAGCACCAGTATAAGTACCGCGTAATTGTATTTCATCAATAGGAAGGTTTTTCACCCAATGTGATGCATCTACAGGGTCCATCCCCATAGGCAACATCATGACACGCGCAAATATAGGCCCTTCTGTTTTAATATCTACAATACCCGTAAATAATGCATCTCGATTTACCGGTGTATTTTCTAAGTCACTAAAGATTAATTGGCGCCCTTGTGGTGGGATGCTAAGAGAATATAATGGTCTTGCATCTGGGCTTTCATTAAGAGGTTGCTCCAAATCCTTTCGAGACAAATCACGACCTGCTGCAAAATAATCAGGTGTAGCTACAGATTTTAATTGTCTCATGACATGTACTGAAGTTGGATAAGCCGTTTGGTTTTCTAAGACGATAGCAATCTTGTGAGGTAAATCCATTTCATTTACATGATAGAAATAGATACGACCATTGCCATTAATTGTACCTGCACTTAACGTACCTCCTACAGGTCCTACATATTCAGGACTATCCGATAGGAGCAATGTATCCGTTTGAGACACCAACGATGGTGGCAACGGAGAAAACTGAAAATATCCAATTGATTGTAAATCTATATCACGAGCTTCTACATGGCCTGTAAGGGCAGCCATGGCGGCCATAGCCGCAGCTACACAATATCTTGATTTATAGGAAAACATATATTATTACCTCTATACTTCTTCGAGCCCCAACGGGTCATACGTAAGTGCTAATGCTTCAATCTTCTTTAGTCGATGGCCAATTCCAGATTTAGATAGTTCCCCCTCCATCAACTCTTCAAGCTCTTTTAAACTCGCTTCAGGATTCTCCCACCGAAGTCTTGCAACGACGCGCAACTTTTCAGGTAATTCTTCAATACCGATTTCTCTATCAATAATACGGATTGCTTTTACCTGACGAACTGCTGCATCCACAACCTTCTGTAAATTTGCCGTCTCACAGTTGACTTGACGATTAATTTGATTCCGTACGGTTTTCATAATCCGCACGTTTTCAAATTCCATAAGCGCCGATTGAGCACCCATGATTTGCAAACAATTTGTTACTGCATCCCCTTCTTTAAGATATACTACATACTCGTCCTTCCGCTCCGTTAGACCAGCGTGAATGTGAAAGAGTCGTAATACATGAATAATTTCCCTCGCAAAAGTCTCATTCCCCGTCATAAACTCAAGATGGTAATCACTTTGTGGTTTATTAACAGAGCCTCCCCCTAAAAAAGCTCCCCTTAAAAAGGCACGTCGTGCTTCCATTGATTTGAGCCAACTGCGAGGGATTTGTTCGGTTACAGGCCATAAAGCGAGATCCTCTAAAGCCTGTCTCCCCTCTATAGAAGGTTCCACAGAGAGCGTATACATATTTTTTTTACGCAGGTTTAAACCTTGTCGTACTAATACATTTGTAGGTAATTCGTATTGCTTTTTCAAAATACCAAGCAACCGACGAGCTACTGCATTATTAGCCGTAGCCAAACGAATGCCAACGGCACCTTTCATCCCCAAAATGATAGATCCGCTCATACGCAATAAGCAAGACGCTTCAATTTTCATGGCCACATCCGCATCACTAGAGGCTTCATATTGGCATAATTCATTTTTTACATCTTCTGCAAATGACATGGACATCCCTTCTCATTAATGATCATCTCGTTGAAGATAATATTCTAAGATATGCGGTTCAGTGTTAGATTGCATAGCATGAATGATATCCATAATAACTTTACCTAACCGTTCAGGATCGTGAACAGCTGGTTTTTGAGGGTTAATTAAGGTAGCTCGTATAGTGCGGATTCCTTTGTCTTGTAACTTTTTAGTATCTAATACCAATGGTTCAGATCCTACAGCACTATATTGTTCAACCATTTGAATTGGCAACGGCCCATCATTGGCAAGAACAGTATCTATAATTCCTTCTCCGCCATGAGCAATTAAAGCCTCTACATGGTCATTTAATGTGTAGCCTGTGGTTTCACCCGGTTGTGTCATAACATTAGCAATATAGATTTTATTAGCCTTACTGGCACGTACATGAGAGGCCAATTTATCAGTTAGTAAATTTGGGATAATGCTTGTATATAAACTACCAGGACCTAAAATAATCACATCCGCTTCATCAATGGCACGTAATGCAGCCCCCTCTGGCTTAGGCAATGCTGGATCACTATAGATATGACGAATCCGTTTACCCGAGTGTGGTATATTACTTTCACCTTCTACAATAGTGCCATCTGTCATCTCTGCACGCAATTTAATGAACTCTGTAGAGGAAGGAATTACACGACCACGGACACGCAACAATTTACTAGCCGCTTCAAGAGCTTCTTCAATATCTCCATCGTAAACTTGAGCAAGCGCAGTGATAAAGAGATTACCAAAGCTGTGTCCAGAAAGCTCATTTTCCCCTTCGAAGCGGTAACGGAATAAGTTCTCCATTACCCCTTCTTGTTCAGCTAGTGATACTAAACAGTTTCTTAAATCACCAGGTGCTATCATTTGAAAATCTTCTCGCAAGCGGCCAGAAGAACCTCCATCATCAGCAACTGTTACAATCGCAGATAGGTTTGATGTATGTGATTTCAAACCACGCAATAAATTTGATAAGCCTGTACCCCCACCGATTACTACAATTTTAGGGCCCTTATCGAGTCGGATATTTTGAAAGATAATATCTGATACCTTGCTGTCAGGATTAGGTAGTACCGCACGAATAATCGTTTTTATAACTTTACTCGTACCGATGAGCATTAATACAGCGCCAATCGATAATACTACAGCCCCTACAGCAATGAGTACATTATAATTGTAAAAGCCCGTCATATTATAAGAAAAGGCAAGTACAATATCTTCAAGAACCGCAAGCCATTGATAGTTAAACATCAAGGAAATGCCAATAATTAAAAGACCTACACCACAACTAAATAGGGCAAGCCAACGTTTTATATTTAGACCCGGAATTAGCCACCGGAACCATCCTTTTCGCAACATAATCCCCCCTATCTAGTTATCAAGTGTTATAATTTCATGAGGATTATAATCTTCTTCTACATTATTTTTCATCATATCTCTATGTTCAACAGTTACACGATATCCTTTTTCTAACAAGTGGGAGTATAGAGCCTCTGCCATAGCTACAGATCTATGCATACCACCTGTGCAACCTACTGCCACAATAAACTGAGATTTCCCTTCTTGTTCATAATTTGGCACAAGGAAGTCCATGGTATCAAAGTAACGTTTTTTAAATTCCTCGGTTACTTCAAAGGAATGGATATATTCATTCACTGCTTTCACACGACCTGTTTTATGACGAAACTCAGGAATATAAAATGGATTAGGTAGAAAACGAACATCCCATACCATATCTGCATCGAGAGGAATACCATACTTAAAACCAAAGCTCACTACAGTAATCGCCATACCATGAGCTTCATCAACTTGAGCAAAGCGCGTTTTTAAATACTCTTTCAAGCTAGCCGTCTTCATATTAGTGGTATCAATAATAAAATCTGCTTTATGGCGCACAGAGTTAAGAATTTGGCGTTCTTTTTTTAGCCCTGTTGTAATTAGCCCATTAGGAGCCAATGGATGACTCCGTCGACTTTCCTTATATCGACGAATCAAAGTCTCATCTGTAGCATCCATAAATACAATTTCAAAATCTACCTTCATATCTTTTAATGTATCTAAAGATGAAGAAAGAGCTTCAAAAAATTCGCCCCCCCGAATATCTACAACAAGAGCAACGCGATTAGTCCGTTCTCCACCTTGTCGGCAAATTTCACTTAATTTAGGAATCAGCACAGGGGGAATATTATCAATACATAAATACCCCATATCTTCTAAAGCTTGCAATACTTGAGTTTTGCCGGCACCTGACATACCTGTAACTATTAACAAACGAAATGCTTCCATAGTTTTACTCCATTATAAAAGATTATCTTCAATCCAATGGGCTACTCCATCGTCATTATGATGGCCACAAATTGTATGAGCCACAGATTTTACATGATCTGTAGCGTTTTCAACAGCTACAGAGTAACCTGTTTTACGTAGCATAGAAATATCATTTTCTGCATTACCAAAAGAAACGATATGTTCTAAACTAATATGATTATCTAAAGCTAGTTGTGTCAAAGCACGCCCCTTTGACACATTAAGGGCAACGATTTCTAAAAAGTCTTTTTGGCTACGAACTAGATTAACCAAATCGCCCACTTCAGGAGTCAAAGTATCAATAATTTGATCAATCCCCTCTACTGTATCAATAGCGATTAGCTTATTTGGTTCAGACTCTAAAGTATATAACCCATCACCTAAAAACTCTGCTTTCGCTCCCGTTTGAACTTCATAGAGATCGGACTGCCATGTTTTATGATGACATAGCAAATGATCATCTATATAGGATTGTATATGCCAATCATATTGTTTTGCTAATTCATAAATACGCTGTACAGCCTCAACAGAAACGGTCTGCTCAAATAGTTTACACCCTGTTTCTAATTCTTGAATGAGTCCTCCAGAGAACAAAATCATGGGTACATTACCAAGCTTTAAAGCAGAACCAATAGGCTTTGCCGTTTGATACATCCGTCCCGTAGCAATGGTAACAACGATGCCCCTTTGCTGTAAACGATGTAACACATCTACTGTATAGTCAGATACAGTATTATCACTGCGTACCAAGGTTTCATCACAATCAATGGCAACCATTTTAATATGAGAAAAAGAAGGATTCATGTTTGCCTCCTTTATAAAAATTTTAAATACTCTTTATTATACCATTAATAGTGGCTATATAGATAGAAATTAGCGGTAAGAACTCTAATAATGATTAGAAAGTATAGTCATAAAACTTTCATTAAATGCAAAATCCTCTATTATCAATTAATTATTATTTCTTAATCAATTGTATAATATTAATAAAACACTATAATAAACACTTCATATAATTTTCATTTAACTTTATATTAAACACAAAAAAGAGACTCCCGAAGAAGTCTCTTTCATATAATTAACTATCAAATTAGAATTTGTAGTTAAGGTCTGCACGGTAGAAGTCACCTTTGTCAGTACCGTTTTGAGTTTTCCAGTCGAAACCATAGTAAGCGGACAAGCCAACGTTGTTTTGCAATGCATAATCAACAGTCGCTAACCAACCTTTGGAATCAGCACCATATTTTTGGTTCCATGTAGAATCAACGATTGGAGCATTTTCTTTTTGGTTGAAGTATTGAGCTTTAACATCCCAAGTACCTTGTTTAGCTTGTTTGTAGTTGCCATAACCAACGCCTGCAGTCCAAGCTTGAGATTTAGCTACGTTGGAAGCTTTCAACCATTCGCCACCAACCCAAACTTTATCAAAGTTAAGATCTGTGTTGAAGCCGTAAATATTTTTAACGTTTTTACCACCAAGTTGAAGATCTTCACCATTTACATGAGTGTAGAAACCGCCAACATTAGCATGTTTACCAACATTACCGTTCAAATTAACGATAGCAAGTTCTGGATTATCTTTTCTTGCTGTACCTTCAGCTGCACCAGATACTGCATAACCATAAGCTGCTTGGAAGTTAACTTTGTCATTACCTGCATTAAATTGAGCACCATCAAATGTACCATCAAATGCTAAACCGCCACCAACAACTTGGCCAAAACGACCAGCTTTAACAGATACGCGTTCACCGAATTTATGATTTACATAAGCACGGTCTACGGAAACGCCAACATTAGAACCATGGGCAGCATCACCAAATTCAAAATTATCGGAAGCTAAACGAACTACTGCATCAGTGCGGTCGTTTACTTTTGCATTGAATTGGATACGTGCACGAGCATCGAATTTGGAATTTTCATTATTTGTGTCACCTGCTTTATGTGCTTGATCGCGGTAACGAAGACGCATATCGCCAGTTACTTTTACGTTACCAACGCGGTCTTCCAAACGAGCTACACGAACGCCCAAGTTGTTCAATTCGTTGGAGAATTCATCAGCCAAACGGTTGATCATAGCTTGTTGTTCAGCGTTAGCGCGGTCTTGGTTAGCCATAGCTTTAGCTACCATTTGAGCCATTTCGTAACGAGTGATGTTATTTTGGCCTTTGAAAGTACCATCTGGGTAACCATTGATAACACCAGCGTTAGCCAATTGAGAAACTGCTTGGTATGCCCAAGAATCTGGAGTTACGTCGGAGAATGGGTTAGCTGCGAATGCAGTAGTTACACCCAATACTGCTGTTGCTGCAAAGATTGCTGCGAATTGTTTTTTCATAATTGAATTCCTTCTTTCTGAAAATAAGAATAAAATTGCTTCAAGTCGCGATTCACAATCCATTCCAATTTCTAGATGTAGAATTCTCTTGGGAGTATCCTCGTTTCCTCGCCACAACTCTTCACCTATATCTCAGTATGTCTTGTTTATCACTACAGTCACTATAATGTTAACATGAAGATACTTGTACTGTAAACCTTAATTTTAATTTATATTCTCATTTATATGATTCCTTTTTCTTTAAAGTTTCATGAATTTAGATATCATCTACATTTCTAAGTTTGTAAAAAATTATATTATTATATGAATTTCATCATGACTCTTCTAAAAATCCATTTTTTACATATCTCACTATTAACTATAGCTAATATATGATATGTATATTAGTTCAAAATAAGATAAATTATTGAGTCAGTTTTGTTCACACTAAAATTTAATGTAACATTTTTTCTATCCCTATTTGAAAAGGTTTTTTTCAATAGACTCGTATCTAATTTATACAATGTATATATCAAAATGAAATATATCTGATATAAGTTTACATCCCACAAAAAAGAGACTCCCGAAGGAGTCCCTTTTATATTTGTAACTATCAAATTAGAAT
>OGJS01000763.1_pt1 | contig 17424 bp, 23 predicted proteins | sample 1572241 | NCBI WGS metagenome assembly OGJS01 (sample SAMEA2582145, study PRJEB24529) | metagenome | biome: Human gut stool | place: China | collected 2011 | reverse complement strand
ACTTTATAGAGGAGGATTACGCATCAAAATTAGGGTCACAACCGTAAGTCATAAAACAAATTCACCTCTGTGCCCTCCGTGTCCTCTGTGGTAAAAACCGTGCAATAATGTGCCAATATGCTAATTGTTTACGTTGTGTCCCACATGGTAATTGGTACGCTGATAATTATTCACCATTGAAACCTTTTGCGCAGCCTTTTTATCCAACTGTCACTACGTATAACGTTGTTATTCTCTTCAATCGCTTTTTTCAAATCCCGGATCCGTTCGTTTTGTCTCTTCATTGCTGCCTGTATTTCGTTTATCAACGTATTTATTTCCTTCTGCAGCTGAATTTCCTTTTCTTTCAATTGAATAATGTGGGCGTATTTCTCGCAGACCATCGTTTTGTCTATACACAGTTGTTCCAGCGTATCAATATATTCTGCTGTAATGCCGGCTTTACTTCGGCGAAAGAGTTCCAGAATACATTCTTCGTCAACGTTCGGAACATTGTTTATGTATAACATAGGAAATTGTCCCATTTCCACCCAAAGCAGGATCGCTTCTTTTTCGATGTGATACTTAATCACTGCTTTTTCTACACTAATCCATTTTGGCATATTGCTTTTGTTTTAATGTGTTATAAAAAAGGAGTAAATAACGTATTGTTTGGAGAGGTGCAACGAACACCCACGATTTTTATGATTTCGGTCGGCTGGGGAATTGGTTGGGGTATAAGGATTGTTGAAACCGACCGGATATAATAAAAGCGTGAGTGCTGTTGTACCATTATCTAAACTTAAGGCTTAGCAACACCCTTCACCAGATAATGATAAACAACAGACACCCACGCCAAACGTTTATATATAACAAATCTCTAATCGATATGTTGATATACGACTATCTACGTGGAGTATCTGTTGTATCATCTCTCGGTGTGAAAAAACTGCTAATTTTTAAGTTTGAGAGACAATACGTTATTTACTCCATTAAGGAATAACCAATATGTAATAAGATGTAATAAGATGCAATGAGATGAAATCTAATTTATTTATAAATCAGAGTTTTATGTAATTTTATTATTTCGCTGTTATTACATTAAATTGCATATTATTACACCAAAGTGACATTTAAGTGACACCGAAAGAGCCAAATGTCACCAATTTCTTATATCTTTGTCACGTGATTAAAATTTCTATACAATGGCAAAGATTGATTATATTAAACTATCAAAGCCTAGGAATGATGGCAAATCGGAGTTGCTCGTCAGGCTTTATGTTTCCAAAAGTTTTCGCCCTCAATTCAAGAGCGGTTTATTCATTTCCCCTCAAAGGTTTATCCCATTAGATACAACCAACAGATGTAGACGGTACGAGATCGATGTACCAAGAGAAGGAACCCAGAACTTTTCAGAGATTAAAGAAATAAAGGAGGTGAAACGAAAGTTTGCCCTTTACCTTGAACGATTACAGGCTATTTGTGATGTTACATCAGAGAAGCACCGGGACGAACTTACTACGGAGTGGATCAATACCTCTATCAATCTTATTAATAAAGATAATACTAACATTGAGGATATAAGTTACCAATACATTGTACATTTGATTGAAGAAGAGCAGCGAACGATTGAAGAGGAACGCATCAAGGCCAATAAACGTTCCTTCTTTGATTGTATGTATGATTTCCGTAATAACTCCAAGAAGAAAACCAACGGTAAACGGGAGGGTAATAAATCGAATGTATGGAAGATAAATTTTGATGTGCTTATATCTGCACTCCAAAGATATGAGATGTTTATTGGCCAGACAGATAAGAAGCGCAAAGGCTTTGCTCTTGATATTGACACCATAGATCACGAAACGCTGGAGGATATAGAATCATACCTGCGAAACGAGCACGCCCTGATAGAAGAATATCCGGCAATGTTCCAGATGATATTTGCCGCAACTGCAACAAAGCGTAAGACTCCAAAAGCGCACCCCAAAGGGAACAACACTATTAGCGCCCTTTTTAAAAAGCTGAAGGCCTTCTTTAGTTGGCTGAATGAAAAGAGAATCACAACAAACAATCCTTTTATAGGATATGAAGGAATAGTAACCGAGAAATATGGTACGCCTTTTTATATTACACTAGAGGAACGCAATAAGAAGCAGATTACGACCTTTCAGAATACCCATATTTGGCAATTCAGAGAGACGTATTTGTATTTCAATGCTGCATCGGTTGTCGTGTCTCTGACTTATTTAGGCTCACTGCGGCCAATGTTATAGATAATGCGATAGAGTACATTCCCCGTAAAACCAAGGAAGAACGCCAGACAGTGGTACGTGTTCCATTAAACAAACGTGCCTCTACATTGATAAACAAATATAAAGGTGTAGACACTCAAAATCGGTTATTTCCGTTTGTTTCACTTCAAAGCTATAACAACTATATCAAAGAAATATTTCTGTTATGCGGTATAACCCGCTCCGTTACTGTAGTGGATAGCGTAACCGGGAAAGAAGTACAACGACCTATCAATGAAATAGCCTCTTCACACATGGCACGAAGGAGTTTTGTTGGCAATCTATACAAGAAAGTGAAAGATCCTAATCTTATAGCCTCCATGAGTGGGCACGTAGAAGGAAGTCAGGCGTTCACCAGATACCGAGATATTGATGAAGATTTGAAAAAGGAGGTTATCAAGTTAATAGACTGATGTATGTATTATTAACTTTTTCGCACGTGAGAACTAAAAAAATAAAGTGTTTTTCCATCTACATTTGCTACATCATCTACATCATACCCCTTTCAGAAACAGATAGAAAAGGGGTACGATAAATACAAGGCAGCAATGATAATGCTTTACTTTGATATTTATCAGTGTGATAATGTAAATAATAATCAAATTATATTCTAATTATTGGTTGAAACACTAAGTAGCAGTTTTTATAAGCAACAACAAGCATAAATAAAAAAAGATAGATTTATTGCAAAAATCAAAATATCCTTTTATATTTGCGCCATAGAACATTGAAAAGTGAATTATATTCACAGATCGTGCACTGTACAACACACATAATACACTTTGGAAAAAAGCGTCTATCCTTACGAACCGACGCTTCCGAAAAGTTTAGTTCAAAAAGTCTATGATACAAATGGCTATTGTATTGTAGTAATTTGATGTGGGTGAGGTCGCCCGTAAATTTATGTGTGTTTTATGAATGAAAAATCTTTTCTTATTAAGCCTCTATTAACATTAAAGGAGGCATCCCCTTTACACTTCTTTATCTGTTAGTGCACTACGTTTGTTAGTGTATAACAATCGTATTATGTCGTACAAACCGGGCGGAAAACTCGTGTATATTGAGCGTTCCAGTCTTGATTCTTATCTACGCAGCAATCCCTCTACAATCTCCACAACAAGCAAGAAAGGAGGAATCGAATGAACATCGATCAAATTATAAAGAATGGAACAAATACGCTTATAGTTGTTGCTCCTTTGGATCTCAAAGAGGCGTTTCTTCAGTGGGAGAAAGAACGCAAGAATGAACCCATATCCCATAATCCAATTCCGACATTACCCGAAAACTATATCACAGCAGAAGAAGCGGCTGAAAAGCTGGGCGTTACTAAAACGACCCTTTGGCGGTGGGCGAAAACCGGATATTTAAAAAAGAATAAGGTAGGGAATAAAATCCTCTACAAAGAAAGTGATGTTTTAAAGTTAATGGAGGGCTAGAGATATGGAAGCAAGAAGAAAGGCGACCGAAGCCGCCCCAAATGATTACGGGGATAAAGATACTAAACTCTCAACACAAAAGCAAGTCGTTTACCAATCTTTTAAAGAACGTCCCAAAACGATGCTTGACGTATCACTTGAAACCGGCATATTGAGAGCCAACGTTTGCCGATACGTTGCGATGCTGGAAGAAGAGGGACGCATCCAATTGCTTTATAAGGTAGAAGATGAGCACACTGGAGCGAAAGCGGGATATTACACCACTGATAAGGCTTTGTTTCGGAAAGAAGATAGTCAGCAATTAACATTATTTGGAGAGAGCGACGCATGAAAGGATTTAATTATATCTCGATGATTGACAACGAGCTTAAACGCTGTACTAGTTTGGCCGAACGTAAATATCGGAAGCCAAAGCCGGGGACATGTGAAGCGGTTCTTACTGATTTGCTGGAGCAAATCAAACCTATAGACTTTCGGGCAAAGTCTGGGTTACCGGATGAAGGCAAGATTTCCAGAAAGGTTTATGTTGTTGTAACTGTTGATGAAGTGCTGGGGTTGCTACCGCCAATAACTGGGGACTGGCTACCCGTGACGGGTTTATTTATATCTTTAATGGTGAGTACTGGCAACCGGTAGGGGCTGACGACTTCAAACCTTTTCTTGCTAAAGCCGCTATGAAGATGGGCGTTCCTGTAATGGAATCAAAATATCACATGTTTAAGGATGAACTATACAAACAGTTCCTTTCAGAAGCTAACCTTCAACCACCTACAAGAGGAAACAAAGTACTTATCAATTTAAGAAACGGTACGTTTGAAATATCCTCGGAATGGCAAGGATTGAGGGAGTTTGACAGGGACGATTTTATTAAATACCAGCTTTCGTTTGAGTATGATCCGGAATCAACATGTCCTGTATTTGACAAGTATCTTTTGCGTGTTCTTCCTGATGAAGAATGCCGTAAGGTTTTGGCTGAATATCTGGGTTACATCTTTATCAATAATTTAAAGTTGGAGAAGGCGGTTATTTTATACGGAAGTGGAGCCAATGGAAAGAGTGTATTCTTTGAGATTATAAATGCAATATTAGGTACTGAAAACATTTGTTCCTATTCGCTTCAAAACCTAACTAAGTATGACAGTTATCAACGTGCGGAACTAGCAAACAAGTTATTGAACTACGCTAGCGAAATTAACGGGAAACTGGAGGCATCAATATTTAAACAGCTTGTTTCAGGCGAACCGGTGGAGGCCAGACAGATTTACGGGAAACCCTTTGTTATGACTGATTACGGAAAATTGATGTTTAATTGCAACGAGCTTCCTAAAGAAGTCGAGCAAACAAACGCTTTCTTTCGTCGCTTTATCATTATTCCTTTTGGTGAAACCATTCCACCGGAAGAACAGGATCCGGAACTTGCAAACAAAATTATTGCCAACGAGTTATCCGGGGTATTTAACTGGATATTGGAGGGACTACGTAGATTGTTGGTTAACAAGAAGTTTACGCACTCGGAAAAAATCAAAGAACAGATAGATAAATATCGGATGGAATCTGACAGCGTAGCAATGTATGTAAACGAATACGAATACATTCCTTCCTACCGGTGTAGCTACTCATTAAAAGCAATCTATGATGAATACAAAACTTATTCTGTTGATAGCGGATATAAAGCGGTAAGCATCAGAACGTTTGCTGACAGGTTACGAATGATAGGATTTGTAACGGAGAGGAGGGCAGCGGGAAATATTATTTATGCCGATAAAAAATAAGGATATGAATAATTACAATTTACCATATTTAGAGAAGTACACCGGGAAAGCCTCACGGAATAAGTGCCCGAAATGTGGTGATCCTCATTCATTCGCTTATTATCTGGATGGAAATACCGGGGAAATGATAGATAAGGTAGTAGGGAGGTGTAATCATGAAAGCGGGTGCGGCTATCATTATACGCCTAAACAATACTTCATTGATAATCCGGTAGAGAAGGAGCGGTTTATCGATTCCGTCAAACAAAAGACATCCCAGAAGCCAATACAGAAGCCGCAACAGGGAATAGGCTACATTCCCTTCTCATACGTGGAAAAGTCAGTAAGTTATAATAGCTCGTTTGTCTATTTCTTATGCGGTTTGTTTGATCGTTATACGCTTGAATCACCTACCATTGAAAAGATGATGCAGGATTACGCATTAGGAGCCACAAAAGACGGTAGTGTGATTTACTGGCAAATAGATGTAAAAGGGAAGGTAAGAACCGGAAAAGTTATGAAATATGATCCGAATACTGGGCATAGGATTAAAGACGGAAACGGCATTAACTGGATTCATTCAATAATGAAAAGAAGGAAGTTATTGCCGGAAGATTTCAACCTGGTACAGTGCTTGTTCGGTGAGCATCTTTTGAGAATGTACCCTGATAAAGTTGTTGCTTTGGTTGAATCGGAGAAAAGTGCTTTGATCGCTTCCGGGGTCTATCCTGATTACATTTGGTTGGCGACCGGGGGAAAATCTCAACTTTCTATTGATAAGCTGAAGGTATTGCAAGGTAGAACGGTGATAATGTTTCCAGATGTGGACGGCTTCGAGAAGTGGAAAGACAAAGTTAAAGACGTGGAGGCTATCGGATGCAAGGTTGTTTTGTCCGATCTACTGGAAAAAAATGCTACCAATGAGGACAGGGCTAATAAAATAGATTTGGCGGACTGGCTTATTAGGCGGTTATCTGCCGAAGTCGGAACACCGGACACGATTACAAAGGTTAGGGCAGAAATGACGGAATCGGAAAAGGCATTGCAATACATGGTAGAGGTAAACCCGGCTTTGCAACAATTGATTGACATGTTTAATTTAGAACTAGTTGCATGATGGAAATAGAAGTCATTCACGGGCAAATTATCGCAAAAGCCAATCATTACCAGACCGTGCCGGGAAAGAACGGGAAAAAGCGAATTTTCAAAGATGAAAAGATACGGGCTTATGAGAACTCTTTCATTCAACAGTGCAAAACATACAAAAACAGGCGAATTTCAAGCCGTTTCCGGCTATTTGTCCGAGTATTCCATAGTTCGGTTAGGTTCGACTTGGATAATAGCCTAAAAACGTTGCTTCCAGATAGAAGCAGAAAAGAGAATAGATAAGTATCACCCACGCATAGAGTTTGCATTGCTAGAGGTGAACGAACAAAAGAACATATTTAATAACTAATTTAATTTTAAATTCATGGAAAATAAAGTTTATGAAATTGGTAACCGGAATGATTTAAAATTCAGTGTACAAAAAACTACCCCATACATTATTAGGGGAAATGCTAAAGAGATGATGCCCGAAGAGATTACTTTTCTTTTTGAAGAAATTGATCCTGAATCAGATTTGACAGAAGATAACAATCTGGTATGTAGTATCAGTAAGGAAGAAGCCGTAAATCTGGCAATCCGTTTGCTAAAGCTTAGTACGGAGAGAGTACCGGAAAACGGGCTATTGTTGCACAACTTTTCAGGACACGATTTTTCCGTTCATCACGCAAAAGAAGATGGCGTACATATTGATGAACCGATTTTCGAGATCGGGAATTTGGAGGCAGGCGATATTGCGGAGGATGAAACCATCTCCGTATGTCTGACTAACGAATCAGCAAAAGAGTTAATTAAAGCGTTGGCAAAGATTGTATAACTCAATACCGGGTAGGTCTGCTTCGGATGATCTACCCGGCATAAAAAATTTAAATGACATGGAACAAATAGACGAAAAAAAGAACTCCGAAGAATTAATAGGGCTTATTAATTCGGGAACAAAGGATATTTTCAATAAGAGAGAAGTTGCTTCACGTTTGGGTGAAGATGTGGCTAATCGCATAAAAGACGGATTGGAGGAAAAGAAAGATGAAAAAAGAGGAAACTAAAAAAATCTGTATCGGTTCCGGTGACACAACTTTTCGACGGGACTTTGAAAAGATGCTTAGTAAATTGCAAGGCATTATAAGCCGCCAAAAAATAGAAGAGTTTGGTATTGAGTTGAACACCGAAATATTGCAAGATTTGATTGCTGGCGGTGAAAACACCGGGAAAACCGTATTGGAACGCCTTAATAAAGACCTGTTGGATGATGCCAGTTTGCCGATCATACGCAGGCAGAAGGAACAGATGTACAACCAGCTCTTGCAGGAGTTCGAACAGTTGAAAGTAGCCGTGCGCAAGTCGGTGAAAGACTTCTCTTATGTTCTTCCGGAAATGTACTTCATTGGTGATGACGGTTGGATTCACGCCCAGGAAGAAGCGTTTACCCTGTGTGATGAACAAGGAAAGATTTACATAGACAAGCCGGAGCAAATAGAAGTTTATCAGCAGGCAATAAAAGCCATTGATGAAATAAACAAGCTTCAGGAGATGGCAGCTAAGTATTATTGCAGTGCTCTAGGACATAGGGCAGTGATAGGCTTTGAAAAAGATACTGCCCGCCTTTATCCCGGTGCTTTGATTGAATGTCATTCCAACGGAATTTTTGTGAGAATGTTTGAAAGTAAAAAACAATAAAATTAAAAACTATGAACGAAATAAAAAAACAAGGACTTGAAAGGATGCTATTGCGCCATCAAGACGAAAACACTATCGAAAAAATACAGCAAATAGTAAATTGTTTGATTGAAACAGGATTTACAATTTCAACGAAAGAACTACATGATTTGTCCTGTGTATGCGCCTTGCTCACTAAACAAGCGGAAGAGATGGCGAAAAAAGATGCTTCCCGGATAAAAATTGCCTTTAAACGTGAAGAGGATTATAAAGAGACCCTTGATCGTTTGCAGGCTTGTATAACCGAGAAAGCAAACGAGTTGAGAAAAGTTCTTTTGTATCATACGACAAAACCGTTGGATGAGAACGCATACGAAATAGTAGATAATTGCGTAGTGTTTTCCCAAACATGGGCGGAGCGGAAGGCACAAGAGTTTATGATTCCTCCTACAATAACTCGCCTACGTGCGAAAGGGCTTATCAACAATGTGAAGGAAGCCATAAGTGAGTTAAATGCCTTTGTTGCAGATAATCCGAACTTTGGAAAGGGTATCACGACTTCACACGATTCCCGTAGATGCTTGTGTTGGCTGGACGATGATGGCGGGTTTCATGAGGAACAAGAAGCGTACGAATTTATTTAAAGAATTATCATTATGACTACAGAAGAAAGACAAAAATTTGATGCTTTCCAAAGGACATTACAGGAAAGCCCTGCGAACCGATTAAGCTTCTTTGCAAGTGTGGAAGGGATAGAAAAACCGCAACCGGCAAGTAATCCGTTTGACAAATGGAAACGGGATGCCGAGTACGAGAATCAAGCGATCTGCAAGCATCTTGGTATTGAGTATCACAAAGAAGATTTTACGGTATCAGACGAGAAACTAGCCCGTAACTGGGCGCAGGGATTGCCGGACGCATAATATTAACATTCCGGGCAGGGATGCTTTATTGATTCTCTGTCCGGTTTACTAAAGAAAATCAAGATAAAAACGGTGTATTCTCTAACTGTTTAGGCTGAATTTAGAAATATGGCAGCAATCATAGATTACATACCAAGAGTTACGTTGTCAAACTTCAAAGAGTTAATAAAACAACAATCCGAAACAAAGGAAACGCTGTTTATTCGCTTCACTCTTAAAGATATACAATATACCGTAGTGATGTCGGTAGAAAAACAGAAGCTTATTTTCTTTTGGGAACATCAAGGGAAAAGGAACCAAAAAGAGATCAAGCTCCAGACCGAACCAAGCAATCTTGGAAACGGGACTGTGTGGTACTTCCTTTGTCTTTATACCGGTCATAAATGCCGCAAGCTTTTTCTGGACGGTAAGACGATTGCAAGCCGGTATGCTTTTAGCCATATTTACAGTATTCAGAAAGAGAGCAGATCTGGCCGCTTTTTCTATGGATTCGGACGGTTGGAATATCCAGTACGTAGATATGGGAAACAGCTCTATAGAGGAAAAACAACCCCTTACGGGCATAAGGTTTGGACGTATCATAAGAAACTGGAAAAGTACAATCAGTTGTTGGATGAGTACATTTTGCCAAGATCAAGAGGACGAAAACCATTAGTATCAAATGATGAAGTATGAAAGATAACATTTTAAACTTGCCAAGTGATGTTCTTGGCGACATATTCAAAGAGATTTATTCGGAGTATGAGAAAAGCATCCGTAAAATGTTCTCCGCTCCACCCTGTGAGATAGAGATAACTGCCCAACAGGTTGCAAAGGCTTTTGATAAAAGAGGGTTGATAGAATACGCTCCACAATTCTACATCTTTGCCACTGGGGTGTTTATCGGGATCAAGGACAGGTGTAATCCCTACCAAGAAATTAACGAATGGGTTGCCGCCTATCGGATGGCTAAGGAGATGAACGTAGATGTCTCCGTTATAAATCCAAAGAAAGCATTTGAGTATTATCAACAAAAAAATAAATAGTTATGGATGAAACAATTATTATTAACGGGTGTAGTTTCAATCTTAAAGCAATAAAGATCAAAAACTTTGTTTTAGCCGGAGAGTGTTTAGGGGATTTTACTACCGCAGAAAATGTAGATGAAATGCTAGCAGAAAAAGACAAGAAAACTTTGTGTGATGCGATTTCCTTTCTTTTTGCCGGTGATAGTTCCTTGAGCGATGCCTTATGTGAAGGTACTAAAGATGATGCTATAGAGGCTTTAAAACAAATAGCACTGTATTACCAGCCACTGTTTAAACGTGCTAGCCTCATGGCTAAAAGTGTGTCACTAATAGCAGCAAAACCTAAAATATGAAAGTAACAGTCGATTTATCCGGTTTGGATTCTTTCAGCCAAGAAGTCGAAGATGAAATTAATCAGGGCTTGATAGATGCGGCTCATAAGGCTGTTGATACCCAGAAAGTAAGAAATGAGAGTAGCAAAAAGACTTATGAGAACCACACTTGGAACTTGCGTAATGCTCCCGGTGCTGCTGTTGTTCGCAATGGGGAAATCGTTGATTTATATGTTCCGGCAGACGGGGAGCATGCTGAAGCGAAAGCTAAAACCGAAAACCTTCTAATCTACGGGAAACGCCCTAAAAACGGGATTGTTGCAGCGGACGGAATGGAATACGCAAGCTTTGTATCAAGCAAAGGTTTTGACGTTATGGACACGGCTCGTCATGTCTTAGAGAGAGAAGTAAAAGAAAATGTAACAACTAATATTAAAGTAAAATGGCAGGATTAAGAATTAATTTAGATGCTGATCTTACAAGATTCACTCAACTTGTAAAGCAAATACAGAAGGTAAGAGCGGAACTAGGTAAATTATCTACCGCTTCACCCAGTTATGATAAGTTGTACAAAGAGTTTAAAAGGATAAAAGGCGAGTTGGACGAAATGAAAAAGAAATTCGCTGAAATTCAAACGGCTTTGGCACAAGTAGATATAGCCAGTAGTATAGTGAAACAGTCTGAAACAATCAGGCATGAGACAGACGAAACATCTAAACACTTTGAAGATTATGCGGACTCCTTGAACGCTGTGAAAAAGCAAGTAGCCGCATTACAAAAGGAATACTATGCACTGGAAGAATCGGAAAGAAATTCATCTGTAGGACAAGCTAAACTAAAACAGTGGGCAGCTTTAAATGCACAGTTGAAGGTTACGGCTGATTCAATGCGTGATGTTGCTAAAGTGGAAGAAAACGCCATTAAAGTTTATAAATCAGCTGAAGGATCACTTGTGCAATTAAGGAAGCAGCTAAGTATGTTGAACTTCCAGTATGACAATCTTTCTCGGGATTTACGTAATGGTGCTACAGGAAAAGAGCTATTAATACAAATACAGGCGGTAACTAATGAGCTAAATTCAGCAGAACAAGCAACCGGACGTTTCCAAAGGAGTGTTGGACATTATGCTACAGCCTATAACGGATTAAACGCCCAAGTACAAATGTTAGCACGAGAATTACCGAGTTTGGCCGTTTCCATGAATACTTTCTTTTTGGCAATTAGTAATAATTTCCCGATGCTTATTGATGAAATTCAAAAAGCCAGAATTGAACTTGCAAAACTTAGAGCCGAAGGAAAAGAAGGTACTCCAATTTGGAAACAGCTCACAAAATCCCTATTAGGTTGGAATACAGCTTTGGTTGTCGGGCTTACTCTTTTATCTAACTATGGAACTGAAATCGGTGATTGGATAAAGCAATTATTTGATAGTAAAGAAAAACTAGACATTCTAAAAGAAGCTTTAAAAAGTTACAATGAAGCCATAATTGAGGGGAAAAAGAATGCACAAGATCAAATTGTAGAATTAAAAATGTTGTACAAGGCTGCGACGGATGCAGCAGAGAGCACGGATACTCGAAGTAAAGCCATAAAGAAGCTACAAGACCAATATCCGGATTACTTTGAAGGTATGAATAACGAAGCCTTTTTAGCAGGAAAGGCGAAAACGGCTTATGATAATCTAACCCAATCTATTTTAGACTATGCTCAAGCACAAGCTATCAAGAATAGGATAACCGAAAACTTCGATAAGATAATAGACCTTGATACCAAAATAGCGGAAGCGCAAGCCGAATATAATAGGTTAGCAATAGAATCCAATAATAGTCTTAATTTTGTATCATCTGGATTAATTGCGCAAAAAGCACAAGAGCAGTTGAAAATTTATCGTGAGGCGAAAGAAGAACGTGAAAAACTGATAGAATCCAACAAAAAACTAGAAGAGGGATTTAATGCTAGTGCATTTCTTTTTACTCCTAATTCTATTAAAACCAATGATAATAGTTATAGTGATGTTTATCAACGGGGCAAGTCTATATTAAAGGCAGAACAGAATATCAAGGACGCTATTTTAAAAAGCCAATTAGACGCCCAAAAGATAGCTATTGATATTATGGAGGAAGGAAATGCCAAAGAACTTGCTCAAATCAATGCTAATTATGATGCAAAGATAGCAGAAATTCAAAAACGTGAAAGGGAGCTTCTACAAACCTTACAAGACGCAGAATATGAAGCATGGAAAGCGGCAAATCCTGATTACAAGAAGAAAGGATTGCAATTTGTTCCTACCATTGTAGACATTCCTACCGAACATAGAAATAATTTTGATACTGAATATTCTTCAGCATATCAAAAGCAGCAAAATGATATAAACAAGCTGTTACAATCAACCCTCAACAAGTATCAGGATTACAATAAGCAGCGTGAGCAGCTGGTTAAGTCCTTCAATGAAGAAATGGAGTTCCTGAACTCGCAACGTACCGAACAAAATTCGGAAGAGATAGACCGAGCAATAGAAGTTGCAAAGAAGAAACTCAAAGAAGGATTGAAAGGAATACGGGATGAAATGGAAAAGGAATTTGCCGGACAAGAAAATACATTCTTAAAAATGCTATATGGTGATATTTCCCAAATGGGATTTTCTGACCTATCAAATTTGATTTCTCAAGCCCGCCAGCTGAATGATTATCTTTCTGGGAAAGGAGACAAGGAGGGAATTACATTTATTTCTAAAGAACAACTAGAAGCGATTGAAAAAAGTCCGGCAGACTTAGAAAAGTTGAGAAAAGCACTGGATAAGTTGCTCGGTACAGGTAAAAAAGAGAATAAATGGGAAGAGATATTTGAAACCTTCAAAAAGGGTTTTGCTTCTCTTAAAAGTGCAAAAGATTTTAAAGAAATATCTGATGCCATAGGTACGATAAGTAATGCCGCTTCATCGGCAGCTGGAGAAGTTGCGAATTTATTTGAAGCGATGGGTAAGACTTCGGCAGCAGATGCTATAAGTGGTGTAGAAAGCGCAATGAATGCAATATCCAATATCGGGCAAGGTTTTGCTAAAGGTGGAATTGTAGGCGGTATTGCAGCCGCAGTAGGAGAAGCTGCCAATTTTATAGGAAAGGCTTTTGCAGCTAATTCTCGGCATAAAAAAGCTCTTGAGGCTATTATGAACGAAACGATAGATCAGCAAAGAGAATACAACCTTCTTTTGTTGGAGCAAAATCTTTTGTATGAGAAAGCATCTACAATCTTTGGAGTTGATGCTTATTCTAAGGCCAAGAACGCAGTTATTAACATGAAGGACAGTGTAAAAAGCCTTAATAAAGAACTTACAGACGGAGAATATGGGAGTTGGATTACAAATATTGAGAGAAAGTTTTTAAAAAGAGCAAATCAATACATCGGATCCGCACTAGCTTTAAAGGATCAATATGCAGGGCTTGCCAACGTAGAAATCAAAACCGGACACAAAAAAACGGGGTTGTTTGGTTGGGGAAAAGGAAAAGACGTTTATTCTTCAGTTCTTGATGTTTATCCCCAATTAATAAAAGCTAATGGAGAGTTTGATAAAAGTTTGGCAGAAACAATTATCAATACCCGTACTATGTCAGATGAAAGCAAGGCAGCGTTGCAGTACATGATTGACCTGGCGCAACAGGCGGAAGATGCCTATAGTGAATTAAATGACTATATGACCGATATTTTTGGGGATTTAGGAAATTCCATGACAGACGCACTCGTTAATGCTTTTGTCAGTGGAACCGATGCGGCAAGGGCTTTTACCGAATCCGTTTCTAGTATGCTTGAAACACTATCCAAACAAATGATTTATTCTGTTACATTGGCTCCAGTGATGGAACAGGCGCAATCTAAAATGCTAGATGTAATGAAGAATACCGATTTATCAGATGAGCAACGCTTCAACCAATGGACTATTATTCTTGATAATTTGGTAGATGATGCACTAGCGCAACAAAGCAAGGCCGAAAGATTAATGGAAGAATATCAGAAAATAGCAGCTAACAAAGGTTTTGACATATTGTCAAATAGTTCCTCTTCATCCCAAGAAGCTTCGAAGAAAGGCTTTGCCACTGCATCGCAGGATTCAATCGACGAACTTAACGGACGTTTCACTGCTTTGCAAATTGCCGGAGAAGAAATCAAGAATCAAAGTATAGAACAAACTAGGCTATTGGATTCTATAAACTCGATATTGCTTAATATAGAGCCTTCACAGGATTCTTTCAGTATTCCCGATCTATCATTAAACAGAGAAGCTTTAAATAGTAGTTTTGCAGCCGATATAGCAATGAGAGCAGAATCTAACGCCCAGTTACAGGCGGCTATAGTTAACCTAACCGGAGAAGTTCAAACGATTAAAAACAATGTTAGTGAGATGTTGACTTATAGCGTAGAAGTCATGGCGGATCAACAAACTATTGCTGAAAGCTCTAGCGCCCTTAAAAAGAATCTTCCAAAGATTACCCAGGCATTAGACGGTATTGAACAAAATACTAGCGGTTTATCACATCGTTAATTTTATTCCATGCCATTATAGAAGAATCCCCGACCGCTTGTGATAAGTAGCCGGGGATTAGTAGTATTTATCCTTTAGAAAAAATATTATCCACCTTATCGAAAGTGTCGTAATCCTTGTAATTTAAAGTGAAATCTGTAAAAGATATTTTGGACTTATAAAAACGGACTATATTAGGATAGTGTAATTTCCACATATTTGCTCTATCGTCTTTTAGTGCTACGTTGTATTTTTGAGAAATATTGTTATACAATTCTACTATAGACATGAGAAAAGATTGTTTATAACACCTAAAAGCTTTTTCTTTTTCTCCATCCAAACATAATAATTGGGCTTCATCTATCAATTCGTCGGCTTTTGATGGAGATTGCTTTAAGCTGATTTTTTTCACATCATTAGTCATTTCCCATAACTTGAAAAACAATACAATTTGCAATACACCAAATACGATGATTACAATAGATACAAATAGTGTGATATTTTCCATAATCAGTGTGTTTTATGTTATACAATGCGCAAACGTACAAAAAGCAGGAACAAAAAACAACTATTACAAATGTTTTCTAATTTTGCGGAAGGTACAAAGTAAAAGAGCGCCACCCGAACCACCAGATAGACGCCCTTTCCCAATTCATAGTAGTACAAATATACTATTTACTTTTAAATAATCGTACTATGTTTTCAGAAATCAACGAAAAAACAACGGTAAATACAGGGGTGAAAGGTAAGAAACAGAAGGAGATAATCAAGGCGAACAAACCCTTTTCGATCCGTGTCATTTATATCAGGTACGGGGTTTATGATATTGTGTTCACTTACCAAGAGACAACCGTTTTTCAACCGATTTCAGACGAACAGTATAGGGAGTATAGGAAATTGTGTTATTTGCGCCCTATCAGGGCTAAAAACTATCTTCTTGATCTTGTAAACTTTGACGGTACACCATACTGTAGGGGAGATTTTCAGTTTATAGGTAAGGATGATGAACCAACAAAGGCAATGATAGCACTTTGGCAGGAGATAGAAAAGAACTTATTTAACCGGGATAATCAACATACATAGACCTGCCCTAATGATTGTTGAGATTAGCCTACTTTGACATTGATTTAAAAGGTAACCCGGAATTACCTTTTAAAAGTAAAATATGTGTTCAAACCATATTTAAAAGTGCTATGGTGGCACTATTAAAAGCAAAAGTTTCAATTTTAAAATGTGATACTCCCTGTTATTAACAGCAAATTAACAGTGATTTAAATAAGATATAGAAAAGCCCGTGCATGATTTGCTAACCTGTACGGGCGTTTTCTTTATTTATTCTCCGGCTTGATAAACCCGATCGGATTACGTGGCTTATTCTCCATCCTCTTTTGTGCCTGAAGCTCGGCTAAGGTCTGGTTGATTAGTTCTAATTGCATCCGGGTATCGTCGTTGATGTCGTTATAGTCGGCAAATACTTCCTCTATGTATTCCTTCAACTCTTTAACTTCTTTCTCAATGTTGCCTAACCGGTCTACGGGTGGATTCGCCAGCCTTTGCCGGATAGCGACAAAGGCACGCATGATCCCCCGGTTTATTTCTATTGCAATCTTTGAATTAAGAACACTACTAAGCATCGCTACCCCTAATTCGGTGAAGGCAAAGGGCATGTATTTAAAGTTGCTTCCTCTGCCTTTGTTCAAGATACCAATTTGGCATCTTGAAAGTTCTTCTTTTGTTAGTTCAAACATAAAGTCCTCACCTTCAAAACGTTCGATATTGCGTCGTACCGCCCGTTTCAGTTGTCCGGTTTCGGTTCCGTACATTTCAGCCAGATCGAAATCAAGCATTACTCTTTGCCCTCTTATCTCGTATATCTTACTCTGGATTAACTCTAGCTGATTCATGGCTATTCTACTTTAATATTAATATCCTTTCCGCAGTGAGGGCAAGTGAGAGAAAGACCTTCTTTCTTACCTACAATTTCATCTTTTGACACTAACAACTCCCATATTTCTACACCTAAAGCGCCAGCAATCTTTTCCAACGTAGTGTATGACGGTTTTCCGGCTACAATTTGAGCAAGCCCTACAGTGCTCATACCCAACTTTTCGGCAAACTCTTTTTGAGTATAACCTTTTTCTTTTATTACTTCTTTTATCCTCATAAGTATATCCTTTAATATTTGTAGTGCAAATATAAGTGAATAGTTTGTTTGTTATAGTATTTACTTTAATAATAGATGTTAAATATAAGTATTTTCTTTATTTATTTCATGATTTATTAAAGTAAATACTATATCTTTGCATCATCAAAGTTAAACCAATAAATAAAAAAGATATGGCACGTTACGATTTAAGCAAGATGATGAAGAGAGCTCACAACCTTTATAAAAACGCCCGTGCAAAGAACCCGCCATTTGCCGATGCACT
>OGJS01000757.1_pt1 | contig 17577 bp, 10 predicted proteins | sample 1572241 | NCBI WGS metagenome assembly OGJS01 (sample SAMEA2582145, study PRJEB24529) | metagenome | biome: Human gut stool | place: China | collected 2011 | reverse complement strand
CCCCGAATTGATAGACAACCCAGATGGTATCGTCAACCTGACACTAACCGGTTACCTCAACGGAACAGATATCAAATTCATCCGTAGTTTGAAGAACCTGCAACGGCTGGATATCAGCGGAGCACGTATTGTGGAAGGCGGAGATAAATATTATCAGAATTATCTGACTGCCGATGATATTACCGGAGATTATATGTTCTGCAATCTGCCCAACCTGACACGCCTTGTACTCTCCAACCATACGACGAAGATTGCAACCGCAGCTTTGAGCAATTGTACCGGATTGACAGAAATAGAAATCCCCGCCAGCGTGACTTCCGTAGAGAAAGCCGTATTCAACGGTTGCAATCAGCTATTACTGATAAACTGGAATGCGCAAGCCGCCATCACCGCCGAAAGCTTTGATACGCCTGCCAAGATGGGGAATTTGTTGATCTTTGCCCCCGAAGGAGCCGGATGTACTTATGAAGGCAACGTGGTAATTAACGGCATAGCAGAAAAGATTTCTTTGACTCATGGCAAAGGTTTCCGCTCTCCACAGGCATTCAAAGCAAAAGACATTACCTACAAACGTAACTTCAGCATGAAGTCCGGTAACAAAATCAATGCCGCCGGATGGGAAGCAATCGTACTGCCATTTGATGTACAAAGTTTCAGCAACGAGAAGCAAGGAGAACTGGCACCTTTCAACAGCGGAAAGAAAGGAGCCAAACCTTTCTGGCTGGCTCAGATGACAACCGATGGCTTTGAACATACCACTGCCATGAAAGCAAACAAGCCTTACATCATCTCACTGCCAAACAGTGAGTCGTATGAAGACGAATTCAACATCAGCGGAGAAGTACAGTTCCATGCCGAAGATGCCGGCGGTGTAGAGGTTAAAGCTACTTCTTATAAAGAACTCGCCCGTATAGAAGGAAGTAATCGAATAATGGTTCCTGCTTATGAAACAGTATTCAAACACGATACGGTATATGCCATTAACCCGGCTACGTATGAGAATATCGCCCCGGGTGGCGCATTCGTCCGTAACTTGCGCGATGTGCAACCCTTCGAAACTTATCTGATTAGTAAAGAGGCGGCAGTCAATGCACCGAAACTTTACAGTATCGGAGGAATAGGAGGAGAAATCACCGGCATAGAAGAACTACCTTCCGACGCATGGAATGGAATAGAAATCTATGTCCGATATGGTGTTCTTTACATCAAGAGCGACCGCGAACGTACGTTTTCCATTTACGATACAGCCGGACACATGGTACGTCAGGTTGAAGTACAGGAAGGCACCACTGCTGTCACCGGATTGGGAAAAGGCATCTATCTGCTGGCAAGAAAAAAGATTCTGGTTCAATAAGTAAATTGTTTGTTAATTTAGAGAAAGGTCCTACACCATGATGAATGAGTGATAGGACCTTTATTATCGAGTATATTCGATAATAACATATTCATTTTATCGAATATATTCGATAACTATTCGTATATTTGCCTGTCATCAATTACAAAAAGAGATATGGACAAAGACACCATCAAACGTTTAATCATTGAATATCAGCAATTTGTTGCTAATATTACATTAATAGAGCGTGAAATTCATCTATCTCATCAGTTGAACTATGTCTTCGTGGGACTCCGACGAGCCGGGAAATCCTATCTGATGTACCAACAAATACAAAGCTTGTTGAATGATGGACATCAACCGGAAGAAATTCTCTATTTCAACTTTGAAGACGATCGCCTGGTCAATTTGACTGTAGAAGATTTGGACCTTATCAAAGTTTCTTACGAAGAACTTTATCCGCATAAACCTATCTTTTTTCTGGATGAAATACAGATTGTGGAGCATTGGGAGAAATTTGCACGCCGTCTGGTCGACCAACAGTATCGCGTTTATATTACCGGCAGCAATGCCAAAATGCTGAGTGCCGAAATTGCTACTACACTGGGAGGGCGATATATAGTACAAAATGTATATCCTTTCTCCTTTTCTGAATTTCTGAAAGCTTCTAAAATTGAGATTGGACCAACATGGTATTACAAAAACCGTACAGAGATAGTCCGGACATTCTCCGACTATTTCAGTTATGGAGGTCTACCCGAATTAATGCTCATAGAAACAATAGAAAAACGGCAATGGCTCAGTAATCTATTCAATAAGATTTTCTTCGGTGACCTGATAACCCGTTATTCCATTCGCAATGACCTCGCTATGAAAGTCTTGATTCGTAAACTGGCTGAAAGTGTGAAACAACCTTCTTCTTTCAACCGTCTGACCAATATCGTTTCAACAACAGGCGCCAAAGTTTCAACGGACACCATTATCGATTACCTTAATTTCTTGCAAGCCACATGGCTATTCTTCTCACTTGAAAACTATGCCAGCAAATTAGTAGAGAAAATATCGAACCGGAAATATTATTTCATCGACAATGGGCTGCTGAACTTATTCCTAATAGACCCGGTGACCTCGTTATTGGAAAATATAGTTGCCATCTCATTAAAAAAGAAATATGAAGAGGAACTCTATTTTTATCAACAAAATATAGAAGTAGACTTTTACATCCCTACTGCAAAATGGGCCGTACAAGTATCCTATAGCCTAAAAGAAGAATCCACCCGTAAAAGAGAAACAGACGCTTTATTGAAAATAGCAGAAACACAAGCGGTAGAGACGTTACTCGTCATCACCTACTATGAAGAGGAGACTATTCAAAAAAACGGCATGGAGATAAAAGTTATCCCCATCTGGAAATGGCTGCTGGATACATAATTTTAAAACCTAATATTCAACCATTTATGGAACATCCTTTTTCCCAATTCAAATACTGCCCCAAGTGTGGCTCCGTGCATTTTGAAATCAACAATGAAAAGTCCAAACGTTGTGCCGACTGTGAATTCGTCTATTACTTCAACCCGTCTGCCGCCACCGTAGCACTGATAATGAATGAACGGAACGAATTATTAGTATGCCGCCGTGCCAAGGATCCGGCTAAAGGAACTCTGGATTTGCCGGGTGGCTTTATCGACATGGCGGAAACCGGAGAAGAGGGAGTCAGCCGCGAAGTGAAAGAAGAAACCGGAATGGAAGTGAAAAAGGCAGAATATTTATTCTCTTTGCCCAATATATATGTGTATTCCGGTTTCACCGTCCATACTCTGGATTTATTCTTCCGCTGTACAGTAACTGACACCTTGCATTACCAAGCAATGGATGATGCCGCAGACGTCTTCTTTCTGCCACTGAAAGATATACATACAGAAGATTTCGGACTGAGTTCCATCCGCAAAGGGGTAGGAATATTTCTGAAAGAAATGGGCGAATAATGATTCGCACAGACCACGGTATATCCTAAAAAAGCCAAACAAGTGTAACAAATTCGACTTAAAACCCGTACTTTTGTAAAAACGCGTTGCATTATGAAGAATAAACTCTCCCGAATACTATGCACGGCACTCTGCTGTGCACCTTTGCTCGCTACGGCACAGACCAGCGAGAATATCACTTCCCCTCAACGACTTTACCAGGAAGGACAGTCACTGTTCCAACAAAAAGCGTATGCAGCTGCCATTCCACCGTTGCAAGCATTTGTACGCCAGATAGATGCAGAAGGCAAGCCCCTGCCTGTCGCAGGCGAACGGATGGAAGCCGAGTATATGCTGGTATGTGCTGCCTACGAACTAAAAGACCTTAAAAGTTTAGACAAATTGCAGGCCTATCTGGATGAATATCCTGATACACCCTATGCCAATCGCATTTATGCACTTATGGCATCCGTGTATTTCTTCGAAGGAAAATATGATGAAGCCATGGCTATGTTCAATTCTGCCCGTCTCGATCTGTTGGGAAATGAAGAACGCGACGATATGACGTACCGTCTGGCAACCTGCTATTTGAAAACAGGTAATGTGAAAGAAGCTGCCATATGGTTCGAAACTCTCCGTAGCACCAGTAAAAAGTATGCAGCCGATTGCACATACTACATTTCTTATATCCGCTACACCCAGCAACGTTATGACGAAGCAATGACCGGCTTCCTGTCTTTACAGGATAACGCCAAATACAAAGCGCTTGCGCCTTATTATATCGCAGAGATTTACCTGATTAAAAAGAATTATGATAAAGCGGAAATAGTAGCGCAGAATTATCTGTCCGCCTACCCGAATAATGAATATACAGCTGAAATGGACCGTGTTCTCGGTGATGCCGACTATCACTTCGGAAAGTATCACGAAGCCATGGAAGCATTTGAAAAGTATCTGGAAAATAATAAAGAGGCTGCCCCCCGTCGGGATGCACTCTATATGCTGGGACTTTCGTACTACAACTGCGGTGTATATTCCAAAGCGGCCAATACCCTCGGCGAAGTAACCGCTGAAAATGACGCACTGGCACAAAATGCCTATCTGCACATGGGGTTGGCTTATCTGCAAATGTCAGATAAGAACAAGGCACGCATGGCATTTGAGCAAGCTGCTGCCTCCAATGCAGATATGCAAGTCAAAGAGCAGGCTGCTTACAATTACGCCCTTTGTATTCACGAGACCTCCTATTCCGCTTTCGGTGAATCTGTTACTGTTTTCGAGAAATTCCTTAATGAATTCCCGAATTCCCAATATGTAGACAAAGTCAGCAGTTATCTGGTAGAGGTATACATGAATACCCGCAGTTACGAAGCCGCCTTGAAATCCATCGAACGAATCGCTCACCCGGGCACTGCAATTCTGGAGGCGAAACAGAAAATCTTGTTCCATCTCGGTACACAGTCTTTTGCCAATGCACAATTCCAGGAAGCTATCGGTTACTTTAACCAGTCTGTAGCCTTGGGACAATATAATCTGCAAAACAAGGCGGATGCTATTTATTGGAGAGGAGAAGCTTATTATCGTCTGAACCGGATGCAGGAAGCAGCAAGTAACTTCAGTGAATATCTAAATCTTACTCCGGACAGAAATACAGAAACTTATGCACTGGCATACTATAATCTGGCCTACATAGCTTTTCATGAGAAAGATTACACACTTGCCCAGAACCGTTTCCTGAAATTCACACAACTGGAAAAAGGAGAAAATCCCACTGCACTCGCAGATGCTTACAATCGCATAGGCGACTGTCATCTGCACGCACGCCGTTTCGATGAAGCCAAGCAATATTATACCAAAGCAGAAAATATGGGAACTCCTGCAGGTGATTATTCTTTCTATCAGTTGGCTTTGGTTGCCGGCTTGCAGAAAGATTATGATGGTAAGGTTGCATTGCTCAACCGCATGGCAAACAAATATCCGTCTTCACCCTATACCATAAATGCTCTTTATGAAAAAGGCCGTTCGTATGTACAGACAAGCAACAGTCGCCAGGCTATCGCAGCATTTAAAGAATTGCTGGATAAATATCCCGAAAGCCCGGTCAGCCGTAAAGCCGCTGCTGAAATCGGCCTGCTTTATTACCAAAACGATGAATATGATCGCGCGATAGATGCTTACAAGCATGTAGTAACCCAGTATCCGGGTAGTGAAGAAGCACGTCTCGCCATGCGTGACTTGAAATCGATCTATGTAGATGCTAACCGTGTAGATGAATTTGCCGCCCTGGCAGCCAAGATGCCGGGAGAAATCCGATTTGATGCCAGCGAGCAGGATTCTCTGACTTATATCGCCGCAGAAAAGGTATATATGAAGAGAGAGATCGCTCCTGCCAAATCAAGCTTTACCCGTTACCTGCAAAGCTTCCCCAACGGCGCATTCAGCCTGAACGCCCATTACTATCTTTGTGTGATTGGCAAAGAACAGAAAGATGAAGCCGCCGTATTGGAACATGCCGGCAAACTGCTGGAATATCCGGATAATCCTTATTCACAGGAAGCACTCATTGCACGTGCGGAAATTCTGTTCAACCGTAAGCAGTTCGACCAGGCATTGAATGACTACAGACAGTTGAAAGCAAAAGCTACCACTCCCGAACGCCGCCAGCTTGCAGAAACAGGAATGCTGCGCAGTGCCGCCCTGATGCAGGATGACGTGGAAACAATCGCTGCTGCCACCGACCTGCTTGCCGAAACCAAATTGACACCGGAACTACGCAACGAAGCCCTGTATTTCCGTGCCAAGGCCTATCTGAACCAACGCGCCGACAAGAAAGCCATGAACGACCTTCAGACACTGGCTAAGGATACACGCACACTTTATGGGGCCGAAGCCAAATACCTGGTTGCTCAACAACTGTATAAGGCAGGTGAATACACTGCTGCTGAAAAGGAAATACTCAACTTCATTGATCAGAGCACACCACACGCTTACTGGCTGGCAAGAAGTTTCGTTCTGCTGTCGGATGTATATGTAGCAATGGATAAAAAACTGGATGCACGCCAATACTTGCTGAGCCTGCAACAGAATTACCATGCCGACGATGACATCGAACAGATGATTAATGAAAGATTAGAAAAACTGAAGTAAAAACCTAGTCAATTATAAATATGAAAAAGGTACAATATATATTCGGGGCATTGGCACTTATAACCATACCGAACTGGGTGCAAGCCCAAACGCAAGCTAAAGATACTACCCTGAGCCGCACGGTCGTGGTAGAACAAGAATACAATCCGGACATCATAGATGCTTCCAAAGTAAACGTACTGCCCAAGGTAATGCCGCCAACAGTCAGCAAAAAGACTGTGGAATATGATGCCACACTCGCACCTGCGGGAAATATCCCTGCAACTACCATGGAGGCGTATACAGGAGCTGAAAGCCAGGATAAGGCAAAACGCGGCTACGCCCGTCTGGGGTATGGCAATTACGGCAACCTGGACGCTCGTGCCAATTATCTGTTCATCCTGCCTAACAGTGACAAACTGAACTTGAATTTCCACATGAACGGCATGGATGGCAAGTTAGATCTGCCTGATTCCAAGGATAAATGGGATGCACGTTATTACCGTACACATGCGGGCATGGATTATGTACATGCTTTCCGGAAAATGGACTTAAATGTAGCCGGAAACTTCGGGCTAAGCAACTTCAACTTCATGCCCGGCAGCACAAATAATAAGCAGAAATTCCTGTCGGGTGATGTACATTTCGGAATAAAATCAACCAGCGAAGAATTACCGCTTCAATTTCAGGCCGAAACCAACCTGATGTTCTATGAGCGCCAACACGATATACAATATCAGGACGCACAGGAAGTTATGGTACGGACAAAAGCCGGTGCAATGGGAACGATCTCCGAAGAGCAGTTTGTTGGAGTAGATCTCTCCATGGACAATACGTTCTACAAGAACAATCTTTTTGAAGATTATACCTCTGTGGAATTAAATCCCTATTATCTGTATCAGAGCGAAGACTGGAAAATCCGTCTCGGCGCTCACGTGGATTTTGCATTCGGATTTGGCAAGAAATTCCGGGTAGCACCGGACGTGACAGCCCAATATATCTTCTCTGACAGTTACATTCTCTACGCCCAGGCTACAGGCGGACGGCAGGCCAATGATTTCCGCAGGCTAGAAATGGTTTCACCTTATGGCCAGAGTAGTACACAACTGGATGCCACCTACGAACAGCTGAATGCCGCTCTCGGCTTCAAAACCAGTCCGGTAACAGGTCTATGGTTTAATATTTATGGTGGATATCAGGATTTAAAGAATAACCTTGCTTCTGCAGCAATTGCGAACTATAGCGGTTCATACCTTCAATTGCTCCAAGGAAATATGCATAACATATATGCAGGCGCCGAAGCCAGCTACAGCTATAAGGATATTATTTCCTTCACCGCTTCGGGCATTTACCGTGACTGGAAAACTGCTAAGACAGAAAATAACAGCGGAGACCAGCTACTCTATTACATGCCTTCTTTCGAAGCAAACTTCAAGGTAGACATTCGTCCGATTTCTTCTGTCCTGATCAACCTCGGCTATCAGCACATCACTCGTGAGAAGATAGGCAACGAGCGTGTAGATCCGGTTGGGAATCTATACCTTGGCGGTAGCTACGAAGTCTTTGAAGGCATATCAATCTATGTCCGTGCAAACAATTTATTGAACAAAGACTACCAATATTACCCGGGATATCCCACAGAAGGTATCAATTTCATGGGTGGAGTGAGTTTTCGTTTTTAACAAATTGCGTGGCAAAAAAAGTCATTTTTGCTAAAAAAGAATATATTCTCCACATATTATAAGGTGGAAACAATTGTTTTTTTCTACTTTTGCGGGCAAATTCAGTGGCAGGAGCCACTATAAAACAGAAATTTATGCCAAAAAACCTTGTCATTGTCGAGTCACCGGCAAAAGCAAAAACAATTGAAAAGTTCCTGGGAAAAGATTTTAAAGTTCTTTCCAGCTATGGTCATATACGCGACTTGAAGAAGAAAGAATTCAGCATTGACGTTGAAAAAAACTTTGAACCGGACTATGAAATTCCGGAAGATAAGAAAGCACTGGTTAAGACACTGAAAGCTGAAGCTAAAGATGCTGATACCGTATGGTTGGCTTCCGATGAGGACCGCGAGGGAGAAGCCATCGCCTGGCACTTGTATGAAGTACTAAAACTGGAACCGGAACATACCAAACGTATCGTATTCCATGAAATCACCAAAACCGCTATACTGAAAGCTATCGAGCAACCACGCAATATTGATATCAATCTTGTCAATGCCCAGCAGGCACGCCGCATTCTTGACCGTATTGTAGGTTTTGAACTTTCTCCCGTATTATGGAAAAAAGTGAAACCCGCACTCTCTGCCGGACGTGTACAATCTGTAGCCGTACGGCTCATTGTAGAGCGTGAACGTGAAATACATGCTTTCCAAAGTGAAGCATCTTATAAAGTCACTGCTGTTTTCCTTGTTCCCGACACTGACGGAAAACTCGTTGAGATGAAGGCGGAACTTGCACACCGCCTTAAGACCAAAGCTGAGGCGCAGAAGCTCCTGGAAAGCTGCCAATCGGCAATATTTACCATTGAAGATATTACGACACGTCCGGTAAAGAAGAGCCCGGCTGCACCGTTCACTACTTCTACTTTGCAACAGGAAGCCGCACGCAAGCTCGGCTTCACTGTAGCACAAACGATGATGGTAGCTCAACGGTTGTATGAATCAGGACGTATTACTTATATGCGTACCGACTCTGTAAACTTATCGGAACTCGCCATCAACGGCAGCAAAGAAGCCATTGCCAATATGATGGGAGACAAATATGTACATCCACGCCACTTCAGCACCAAGACCAAAGGAGCACAAGAAGCGCATGAGGCTATCCGTCCCACATATATGGAAAATGCACAGATAGAAGGTAGTGCACAAGAGAAGAAACTATACGACCTGATCTGGAAACGTACCATTGCTTCTCAAATGGCAGATGCCGAACTGGAAAAGACAACAGCGACCATCAGTATAAGCAATACATCCGAGGCTTTCAGTGCCACGGGAGAAGTTGTGAAATTCGACGGTTTCCTGCGTGTATACAGAGAATCTTATGATGACGATGTGGAACAGGAAGATGAAACTCATTTGCTGCCACCGTTAAAGAAAGGTCAGAAGTTAGAGTATCAGAACATTACTGCCACTGAACGCTTTACACAACATCCACCCCGCTATACAGAAGCAAGCTTGGTGCGCAAACTGGAGGAATTAGGGATAGGTCGTCCTTCTACTTATGCGCCTACGATCTCTACCGTTCAACAACGTGAGTACGTAGAAAAAGGAGATAAAACAGGTGAAGAACGTTCATACAATGTAATTACTCTGAAGAAAGACAAAATCACAGATGCCACCCGTACTGAGATCACCGGAGCAGAAAAAGCAAAACTGCTACCTACAGATACAGGTACAGTAGTGACTGACTTCCTGACACAGTACTTCCCCAGCATCATGGATTACAACTTCACAGCCAGTGTAGAAAAGCAATTTGATGAGATTGCCGAGGGAGATACAAAATGGACGACTATCATGAAGACGTTCTATAAAACCTTCCATCCATCCGTGGAAAGTACTCTCGCTGCCAAAAATGCACACAAGACTGGAGAACGCATATTGGGAGATGATCCTGTTAGCGGCAAGCCTGTAAGCGTCAAAATCGGACGTTTTGGCCCTGTAGTACAAATTGGAAGTGCTGAAGATGAAGAAAAACCCCGCTTCTCTCCTTTAAAGAAAGGTCAATCCATCGAAACAATCACTTTAGAGGAAGCAATGGAGCTGTTTAAGTTACCTCGTACCCTTGGTGAGCATGAAGGCAAAACGGTTACTGTCAATGCCGGGCGTTTCGGGCCGTACATTTATTACAGCGGAACTTATACTTCACTTCCCAAAGGCGTAGATCCGATGGAAATAGAATTAGAAGAGGCTTTGGAATTAATAAAAGAAAAAGCGGAAGCAGAAGCAAAGAAGCACCTCAAGAAGTTCGACGAAGAACCTGAGCTGGAAATCATGAACGGAAGATATGGTCCTTACATTGCTTATAAAGGCAGTAATTACAAAATCCCAAAGGATATCGTTCCGGAAGATTTAAACTTGGACGCCTGCATGGAAATCATCAAATTGCAGAGCGAGAAAGCTGCATCAGCTCCAGCTAAACCGAAACGAGGAAAATATACCAAGAAGAAAGCATAAAAGGATTATAAAGCAATCAGCCCCGGAATGACCAATACATTCCGGGGCTGATTATTTTTATAGATAGCTGTTTTTACATTCTATCCGGCACTTCAATACCCAGCAAGCCCATGCTGATGCGAACTACCTTCGCTACGTTTTCCGACAAAGCGAGACGGAAAACTTTCACAGCCTCATTCTCTTCACGCAGAATACTAAAATCATGATAGAACTGATTGTATTCTTTCACCAGGTCATAAGTATAGTTGGCAATAATAGAAGGACTGTAATCCGTACCTGCCTGCTTCACTACAGCAGCAAAGTCGGCTACCATCTGAATAAGGCCTTCTTCTTTCTCACTCAACTCAATACCAACAGGAATTTCAATACCGGCTTCAGCAGCCTTACGCATTACAGATTGAATACGCGCATACGTATATTGAATGAACGGACCTGTATTTCCATTAAAGTCAATTGACTCTTTCGGATTGAACGTCATATTCTTACGGGCATCTACCTTGAGGATGAAATATTTCAAGGCGCCCAAACCAACAATACGAGCGATATTGTCAGCTTCTTCCTGAGACAAGCCATCCAGCTTGCCCAATTCATTAGAAGTTTCTTTGGCAGTACTAATCATTTCTTCCATCAAATCATCAGCATCTACCACTGTGCCTTCGCGGCTTTTCATCTTACCTTCGGGCAATTCTACCATACCATAAGAGAAATGTACGAGACTCTTTCCCCACTCAAATCCAAGCTTGTCAAGCAGAATGGAAAGCACCTGGAAATGATAGTTCTGTTCGTTGCCTACTACATAAATCATCTTGTCAATAGGATAATCAGCAAAACGTAATTTAGCTGTACCTATATCCTGAGTCATATAAACAGAAGTCCCGTCAGCACGTAGTAACAACTTATGATCCAAACCTTCAGCAGTAAGGTCAGCCCATACGGAACCATCTTCTTTTTTATAGAAGAACCCCTTTTCAAGACCTTCCATCACCTTCTCTTTCCCTTCAAGATAGGTATTTGACTCATAATATATTTTGTCAAAACTTACACCCATTTTACGGTAAGTTTCATCAAAACCTTCATACACCCAGTTGTTCATTTTAGCCCAAAGCGCACGCACTTCCGGATCATTAGCTTCCCACTTCACCAGCATTTCGCGGGCTTCATTCATTAGAGGAGAAGCGGCTTCAGCCTTTGCTTTAGCTTCTTCTTCCGTCGCACCTTCAGACTGAAATTTAGCCATCAATTCCTTCACTTCAGCTTTATAGTGCTTATCAAAAGCTACGTAATAATCGCCTACCAAGTGGTCCCCCTTCTTTCCGGATGATTCGGGTGTTTCACCGTTACCATATTTGGACCAGGCCAGCATGGACTTACAAATATGAATACCACGATCGTTGACAATATTTGTTTTTACCACTTTATTGCCATTTGCCATCACAATGTTGGCTAAAGCATTACCCAGAAGATTATTACGTACATGTCCCAGGTGAAGTGGTTTGTTGGTATTGGGTGAAGAGTATTCGATCATCACCAACGGAGAATTATCCGTGGCAGCAACAATACCGTATTGCTTATCAACATGAATGTCATTCAACAATTCAATCCAGGCGGAAGAAGCGATAGTCAGGTTCAGGAAACCTTTGATCACATTGAATGCAGCTATCGAAGGCTCGTTAGCTTTCAGGTATTCGCCAATCTCCTGTGCTGTCTGCTCCGGTCCTTTCTTCGACATGCGCAGGAAAGGAAAAACTACCAGCGTGAGGTGTCCCTCAAATTCTTTCTTGGTTTTTTGCAGTTGCACCTGTGCGGCAGGCACGTCCTGTCCATACAGCGCTTTCAGTCCGTTGATGACGGACGCTACCAGTTTATCTTCTATATTCATGATTTAAAAGTATTTTCCGGGTGCAAAGATACTATATTTTGGCGAATTACGCGTTGCATCTGTACGGATAATAAAAAAGGAGACACCTCATAGCGCCTCCTTTTCTATTTTTCATTCATAGCCTTCCTTTATTCGATGGCCAAAGTCAACTCCATACCAGGTTTAAACTTAGCAACTCTCTTTGCAGGAATCGTAATGCTCTGTTTGGTAGAAGGATTAATGCCCAGACGTGCTGCTCTCTCTGCTACAACGAACGTACCGAAGCCAACCAATGATACTTTGTCACCAGCCTTTAGGGCTTTCGTGATTGCTGCCATGAAAGCATCTAATGCTTTCTTAGAATCCGTTTTTGTCAAACCGGACTCTGCCGCCATAGCGTTGATAAGTTCTGACTTATTCATAATACTAAAATTAAATAATTAATATGTTACACAAAAGATATCCGCATTAGTCATTCACAAACCTCTACAAAAATAGAGCAATATTTCTGAATATCAAATAAAAACATTAAAAAAAGATTGGATTTTGGCGAAAAATAAAGAATAGAAAGGCCTTTTTCTGTTATAGAACAGAATTTATTCGTATTTTTGCGACTCATTGAACGAAATAACAGATTATGAATGCTATACCAACAGTTACTAAGAACCTATTAATCATTAATGTACTGGTCTTTCTTGCGACCATTGTTGCTCAAAGTTATCATCTTGATTTAGCCCGTTATCTGGGACTTCATTTCTTTCTTGCCGATGACTTTAACGTAGCGCAACTTATCACATACATGTTCATGCATGGAGGTTTCACACATCTTTTCTTTAACATGTTTGCCGTGTGGATGTTTGGTCGCATACTCGAACAAGTATGGGGACCCAAACGTTTTTTATCTTACTATATGATATGTGGTATAGGTGCAGGCTTAATCAGCATGCTGGTAACCTACATACGCATTCAGGCTGCAAAGACCGGAATGAGTCCGGAAATGATTAACACCGTATATCAGGAAGGCGCTCAAATCATACGGGATAATATGAATTACACCTATCCGCCCATGGCAAATCTGAATGCTCTCTTAAACGGAGTTACCGTAGGAGCTTCAGGAGCCGTATATGCCATTTTGCTGGGCTTCGGAATGCTGTTCCCCAACCAGCCGCTATTCATATTTCCGTTGCCGTTTCCGATAAAAGCCAAATACTTTGTTATCGGATATGCACTGATTGAACTGTACGCTGGTTTTGCCAACAATCCTAACGACAATGTAGCGCACTTCGCACACTTGGGTGGTATGATATTCGGTTTTATACTGATAATGTACTGGAGAAAAAAAGATAGAGGAAATGGGTACTATTATAACTGACCTTAAAGAAGCTTTTCGCAGAGGGAATATTTATATCCAGCTGATTTATATCAACGTAGCTGTTTTTGTAGTCACTACGCTGACGGAGGTAATTCTGCAATTATTCAATCGCAGCCTCGGCGGTGTGTTTGAATGGCTGGAATTGCCAGCTTCACTCACACAGTTCATCATACAGCCATGGTCACTGTTCACATATATGTTTATGCATGCAGGATTTTTACATATCCTGTTCAACATGTTGTGGCTATACTGGTTCGGAGCACTATTCCTAATGTTCTTCTCGGCCAAACATCTGCGCGGGGCGTATATCTTAGGAGGTATTTGCGGTGGATTATTGTACATGGCAGCCTTTAATATCTTCCCGTATTTCCGCCCGATGGTCGATTATTCATTCATGTTGGGGGCATCCGCTTCCGTGCTTGCCATCGTAGCTGCTACAGCGTACCGCGAACCTAACTACCCCATCCGGCTGTTCCTCTTTGGTACGATACGGTTGAAATATCTAGCACTGATTGTTATCGGTACAGATTTACTGTTCATTACATCCAGCAATGCAGGCGGACATATTGCCCACCTGGGTGGTGCATTGGCCGGACTCTGGTTTGCTGCCGGACTCAGTAAAGGAAAAGATATCACTGCCTGGATTAACAAAATTCTAGATGCTATCGTTTCACTGTTCAGCTTCAAGCCCCGCAAACCGAAGATGAAAGTTCACTATGGTAACAGCCGTCAGAAAGACTATGACTACAACGCCCGCAAGAAATCTCAATCCGAAGAAATAGACCGTATCCTCGATAAACTGAAAAAATCAGGATATGAAAGCCTGACCACAGAAGAAAAGAAAAGTCTTTTCGATGCGAGCAAACGATAGTACAGAAAAATGGGAATAAAGCATATTGGTAAATTCGTAGCCTATCTGATTCTAGCGGTTAATATTTTCTTTATAAGCTTGCTGCTTCTCACCGCTTACAGCCCGCACATCAAGCCGGTTGCTCACCCCGTAGAATCCTGCTTTGGGCTGACATTTCCTATTTTCCTGGTGATAAACATCTGCTTTTTCATCTTTTGGCTTATTATCCAAAAGTATAAGTTTGCACTTTTTCCACTGGTAGCATTTCTTTTATGCTATTCACAAATACGGACTTATTTCCCGCTCAATTTCCACACAAGCAAATTACCCGAAAACAGTTTCAAGGTTTTGTCATATAACATCATGGGCTTCGACGGAGCCGTCAAAAAAGATGGCGAGAATCTCATTCTGAATTATCTGAAGAACAGCGGAGCAGATATCTTATGCCTGCAAGAATACCAAACGATAGAATCTCCCCGGTATCTCAGCCAGAAAGATGTGGAAAAGGCTTTAAAAGATTATCCCTATCATAACATCCAGATAGTGGGAAGAGGAAGTGGAAAAGGCCACACCAACCGGATAGCCTGCTACTCTAAATTCCCTATTCTTTCATCCCGTACACTGGACTATGCCAGTGAATACAATGGTTCAGTGGTTTATGAACTGAAAATGGGAGAAGATACCGTAATGCTCATCAACAATCATCTGGAATCTAACAAGCTGACTAAAGAAGACAAAGTAGTCTACGAAAGTATGCTCAAATCTCCTGAAACGGAAAAAGTTAAAAGCGGTGCACGCCTGCTCATCCGCAAGCTAGCAGAAGCATCCGCCATTCGTGCCCCACAAGCAGACAGTATCGCTCAGGAAATCGCAGCGTCACGATACCCTTATATCATTGTCTGCGGCGACTTTAACGATACTCCCATTTCCTATGCACACCGGGTCATTGAAAAAGGATTAAATGATGCTTTTACCAAGTCCGGCCGCGGGCTAGGTATCTCTTATAATCAAAATAAATTCTATTTCCGGATAGACAATATCCTGGCAAGCAAAAACCTTAAACCTTATAACTGTACGGTGGACCGTTCTATAAAAGAATCCGACCATTATCCAATCTGGTGTTATCTGAAGAAAAAAGATTGAAAACGAATCAATAATTAATACTTTATACCTAATACTTAAAACTTATGTTTAAGAAGTGTATTTTTATTTTAGCTACAAGTTGTATGATGTACTCCTGTACCACACAGACGGAAACTAATCCGTTCCTGACTGAGTTCCAAACCGAACATGGCGTACCGCCTTTCGATTAAATGACATTGGAACATTATGAACCTGCCTTTCTGAAAGGCATTGAAGAGCAAAATGCAAATATCGATGCAATAGTGAACAACTCCGAAGCGCCAACCTTTGAAAATGTAATTGTTGCTCTTGACAATAGTTCCCCGATACTGGACCGGGTTAGCGCCATCTTTTATAACATGACGGAAGCAGAAACAACAGATGATCTGAAAGAATTATCTATTAAACTCGCCCCGACATTGTCCGAACATAGTGATAATATCTCACTAAATCAGGATCTTTTCAAGAAGGTTGATGCTGTATACCAACAGAAAGATGCATTGGGACTGACTACCGAACAACAACGCCTGCTGGAAGAAACCTACAAAGGTTTTGTCCGTTCCGGTGCAAACTTATCCCCTGAGAAACAGGCACGCTTGCGCGAAGTCAACAAAGAACTGTCTACATTAGGTATCAAATTCAGTGATAACGTGCTGAATGAGAACAACGCTTTCAAACTTTATATAGACAAGGAAGAAGATCTAGCCGGACTGCCCGACTGGTTCCGTCAAAGCGCCGCTGAAAAAGCAAAAGAAGACGGACAAGAAGGCAAATGGCTGTTCACATTGGGTAATGCCAGTCGTCTTCCATTCCTGCAATACTCTGAAAATCGTCCGTTACGCGAACAAATGTACAAGGCCTACATCAACCGCGGCAACAACAATGACAAAAACGACAACAAGAAGAATATTACAGACATCGTAAAACTGCGTCTGGAAAAAGCGCAATTACTGGGCTTCGACTGTTATTCTAATTTTGTTTTGGATAATACGATGGCTAAAAATTCCACAGCCGTTATGGACTTCTTAAACAACCTGTGGAGCTATTCATTGCCAAAAGCAAAAGCCGAAGCTGTTGAATTGCAGAAAATAATGGATAAAGAAGGCAAAGGTGAAAAACTGGAAGCGTGGGACTGGTGGTTCTATACAGAAAAACTCCGCAAAGAGAAATACAATCTGGAAGAAGACGAAATCAAACCTTACTTTAAGTTAGAAAATGTACGCGAAGGCGCTTTCGCTGTAGCTAATAAGCTTTATGGCATCACTTTAACGAAATTAGAAGGTATCCCCGTATACCACCCTGATGTAGAAGTTTTCGAAGTGAAAGATGCAGATGGCTCACACTTGGGTGTTTTCTACGTAGATTATTTCCCCCGTCCGGGCAAGAGCGGCGGTGCATGGATGAGCAACTATCGCGAACAACAAGGTGCCATCCGCCCGTTGGTATGCAATGTATGCAGCTTCACACAGCCAGTAGGCGATATGCCTTCATTGCTGACTATTGACGAAGTGGAAACACTGTTCCATGAATTTGGCCATGCCCTGCACGGATTGCTGACAAAATGCAACTATAAAGGTATTTCCGGCACAAACGTAGCACGCGACTTCGTTGAGTTACCTTCGCAAATCAATGAGCATTGGGCTACCGAACCTGAAGTATTGAAAATGTATGCCAAACATTATCAAACCGGTGAAACTATTCCCGACAGCCTTATTGAAAAGATTCTGAATCAGAAAACCTTCAACCAAGGTTTCATGACCACCGAATTACTGGTT
>OGJS01000746.1_pt1 | contig 17665 bp, 7 predicted proteins | sample 1572241 | NCBI WGS metagenome assembly OGJS01 (sample SAMEA2582145, study PRJEB24529) | metagenome | biome: Human gut stool | place: China | collected 2011 | reverse complement strand
TTGCCGTTTTTAAGCTACCTCTGGGTAGGGAGTAGAAAAACGCTGGAAGTTGACGTTCCATCGTAGTAGTACAACTAAGAATGTCGACAGGCTCATTGTCATCGATAAAGACATTTTGAAAGCGCATTTCAAAATTTTCTGTTGTTGACCAAAGTTTCTGTCTTTGGTCTCGATGAGACAATTGAGCCGTATGTTCTTCTGTGTTGATTCTTGTCAATTGAACGCCGGGTACTTTCTCTAATGCTTTGATAACAGGATTCCTCCAGAAAGAGAGACTCTCAAATTCGAAATCCTCCATCCTTTTATTGTCTAGGGCGCCACACTTAGGGCAAGTCCCCCCAAGCAAAAATGGTGAAATTCCTCCACACTTATTGCATTTGTACCAAGCCTTATCTTTTCTTTGACATAACTTAACAGTTTCATCATTTAGATAGTATCGAGCCTTGTCATAGCTAAGGTAGGTTGAAAGGCAGTCAAGAATTACTAAAAGTTTTGACTCAATATTCGAACCTAAGATTGGAGAAAGCCATGACATAAGTATTTTTTTAAGCCTTGGAGGCCATTTCTCTTTGTCGGTGGGAGATAAGCCGAAATCGGAACTAAATTTTGACAACTCCTCTCGGACTTCTTTATCAACATTAGGGAAGATGGCCAATGAGTCCTTGCAAATTTCCAAGGCCCAAGCCGTAAAAATACCTTTGAATTCTTCAAAGGTAAGGTTTATGTCAAACCTTTCAAATTTATCCTCTATTGAATCTTTTAGGTCATCGTATGCACCATTACAAGGTTCAAGCCAACACAAAGCGTGGTCAGAAAGAGAGCCAAAGTTGTTGCAAAGAAGATTAAGTAGATGCAAAAAATATTCGTCAGGAGGAGAATTAAATTCAGGCTGTATGGCATCGAATCGGAAGTTTCTGTTTCGTCTAGTTGCCCTTTCTATCTTTTCTTTGATTATGTTTACCTTTTCTTCAATAGCATTTTTATCTTCACCAAAAAAGAGATGAAGTTTATTGTCGTAAACTACTTTTAAAAATGCAGGGTAAAGCATCGAAAGATTCGGCTCGTAGCCGTATTTTTGAGCATTTGTTTGAAGTTCTTCTACAGCTAAACAAATGATCTTCCTCATTGCGTCTAAGTCGGCTGCCCGGGTCAGATCCCTAGCCAAAAGAGCCGCTTTTTGTCTACTGTCTGAGAAAAGAAGAACTTTTCTTCCCTGATTAACTAAGTCCTTTGAAGCCTGAACTGCAGGTTGGTGATAAAACTGTTCCTTAATTAAGTTATAAAACGGTTCGTTTCCTCTTGTCTTGAAACCAGTTACGTTGCAATTTCTTTTGCCGCATTTAGGACAGCTTTTAAATGTATATAGCTCTCCTTTTTGTTTTTTTCCTTTATTTTCTTCACTTAAGCAATAGATAACTTCTAAATACTCTCCCGCATCAGTGCTTGGAGGAAAGTCTTTCAAGATGCCCGTTTTTGAATTAAGCCAACCATGTTCTTGCCCTTTTTCAAGTTTGAATGACGTATTCTTAGGGACAATGTAAAAATGAATCTCACAGAAATCTTCGCTTATAACTCTTCCAGCTTGGTTCCAAATGTATTTATCCCCTTTTGAGTCGATTTCCATAAAACCTTGAAGAAACAGGGCACCACAAGAACGCTCATTCAAAAGCTGGTAAATGAGGGCGCCGCACTTACAACGATTTGAACGATAACTCAAAAAAACCTTACCTATCCCAAGATTGTTTGTATGTTCATGCTCTAAACAGTTTGGGTTTGAGCAAGCGTAGACTCCGTTGAGTCCTCTAAAAAACAAATGGAGCCGAGCAGGAAATAAAACGTTCTCGTCAGTAGCTTTTGCCATTGGCATAATCGCAAGCAGAACTTCTAGTGCTTTTTGAGCGGTTATTGAGTTAGATTGCGGGAATACCTCATTTGCGACTCTTTCAAATGAGATTGCTCTCCCTCGACAAAGGTTCAAAAGATCCTGACACGGCTTGGAATGTATGAGGTTTTCAAACAACCAATTTTGTATGTCACTTGGAGTGAGTGTTTTGTCTAATTGCTTCCAACCCAGAAGTCGTCCAATTTTTTGAAGTACCAGTTCTTTTTGTTCGACGTCACCATATAAATCTTCCAAAGATACGTCTTTAAAAATCTCAGGCGAAAAATTTTTCAGAGGCTGAGGTAGTTCCGCTTTAACACCTCTTATGAATTCAAAATTTTCCATTTCGAATTGTTGAGAAGTTAAGTCGCAAGCAAATTTCTTCAGCTCAGACTCTGCAGTTTCTTTAGCCGGAATACTAGCTGTCGTTAAAATAAATTGAACTCGGCTTCTTGGTATCCCAAGTTTATGCAGTACCCTTCGGATAAGCAATGCAACTTCAGCTCCAGCAGATCCTTTGTATTTATGAGCTTCGTCGATAATAAAAAGTAATTTATTTCTTTTATCCTTCTCAAACCAACATTTTGTTTGTTCCCAAATATCCTGCTCTATCTTTCTAACCATCATGAAGTCCAACATGCTGTAGTTGGTAATCAGAATGTCGGGACAGCTTATTTGCATCTCATGTCGAGTTATGAGTTCAGCATCTTTCGGATTGGTAGGATTAGAGAGTCCTGCCTCTAGATTATCGATAAAGTCTTCGAGGTTGAATTTAGAAGGGTACTTACCTAAAGATTGAAGCTTTTTCTTTGCCTCTTCTTTTCGCTTAGGATCCTCCTCATTCAAAAACAGACTTTTACGCAGAGCTTCAGATAGCTCTTTCTGCTCTCGCTTTTTTAAGTTGCCGGGATAAGGCGTTCGGCCAGTGTACATGCCAAATTGTGGATGTCGCAACGAAGAGTTTTCTCTTTCTAAGAAATTGTGAAATTTTTCAGCTTCATTTCCGATTATTTTTCTTAATCTTCCAATTTGATCATTAACTAGGGCGTTCATAGGGTAGAGAAGTATGGCCCTTATCCCGCGCTGCTGCCATGAATTTGGCCGCGTACTCCTTTCCAAAATTAAGGAGCTTATTAATGGCCAAAGGAAACACTCTGTCTTTCCCGAACCAGTACCTGTGGAAATAAAAAGGTCCTTTCCGGCGTAAAAGGCCTCTAAAGCTTCAATTTGGTGTTGGTAAGGGTTTTGGTATACACCTAAATTATTGTTGGCCATATAAGCCAAAAGTTTTTTGGCTTCAGTCGGAATACGGCAAGAAGAAATACCTTGCGGGATGCTTTTATAAGCGTTGTTAGCTTCAATATAAGCCTGCCTGAATAGAGTTCCCTCCTTTTCAAGTTCTCCTTTGCAACATTCTCTCAGGGCATCGTTTTTGCCGAAATATTCTGTCGTTAAATAGTCATAGATAGTCTGATGGAGACTGTCAATAGTATCTTTTACGCCAAAATTACTCATTTTTACTCTCAGTAAAGTTTAGTCCAAGAGCCACAAATTGCGGACGGATTGCCTGCCAAACAACAGGGATAAACTGGAAGTTAAACCGATCCTCTATTGACGTTTTGGGCCAACCGTAGACCTCCAACAAACGGGATTCCTTTTCAGGTAATTTGCAAGGGAACTTAACATCTAAGATTCTTCTGTTTTTTTTCTCTACTTTTATCGTAAGAGGGTGTTTGTAAGCTTGCCGAAGAGCAAATATTATCCTGCGGTGCTCCTTTAGAGTAATAAGGTTTTTATCTATTAATGCCATTTTTGTTTTTTGATTCGAGGTTCTTAAGAGAAAGTATTCTTTTTGAAACTCATTCTGAGGACGACGCGCCATGTTAATAGCAAAAGAAGGTGTGGTTTGCATTCTCCACGCTGAGTAATTATTTTTGTGCGTAACAGCAGGGTCAAAAATTTCTACTTCATTTAGCGAATACGGACAGTCAATCCATTTCAAGGAACCAGAAAATTTTGTGAACCACTGAAGAGCTGTCTCGGTACTTAGATGAGGAGGTACCTCGTTAACATACTGAATCGTAGCCAGCCCACTGTAACTTACTCCATGGTCAAGAAGACATCCCTTCAAGGTGTAAATATTTTTTCCAAGATGAGATCTAGTTAAAGAAGTTAATTTCCAATAACCATCATTATTTCCTACTACCTCTCCATGCCTTCTCATTCTCTTGATCACGATGCTTGCCGCTTCATGAAGATTATTTTTTCCCAAAAAGAGTTCTAAAGAGGGGAAACATTTGAGGTATTCCTCGAGGATACTTGTTAATTGTAGCGATAAGTAATGAGAAGAAACACCCATAGTTTGTGCATCGTCATCGCTTAAAACATCCAAACATTTGGTCTTTAGCCAGCAGGATGATGCTGAATAAATGACCCTGTTAATAAAGGAAATGTTTTCCTCTGAATCATCTTGTTCGAGGCGCAAATCTTTAGCAATAGCTTGGCAGAGAAAATCGGCGTTCATATTTATTTAGCTAAAGAACTAGGGATCTTAAAATCAATTTTCTTTTCTTTCATTATGTCCTCGAATGTATCTAACAGATTTTGGCTTTTGGCTTGAGCATAAATTTGAAGCAGGGTTGTAGGCGTAAGATCTATTTCTTTGCAGAAAGTTTGCAACTCTGCGTAAAGAGCCATCGCTTTATGGGAAAGTATGGAATCAAAAACTTCTAAAGCCCCTCTGGCCTTTCTCCATGTGTAAGCATCGTCCTTTGAACAATATTGGAAGTTTACTGGTTTTGTTCGTTGGAGGGGTTTGTGTAAATCTCTTTCAAAAGGAGTGTCCGTGTCTATAAATAGAGATCGGTCCAGTACTGAGTATGGTAGGTCTTCAATAGGAATGCCTTCCGAAGAGATAACAACAGCCCCCCATTTTGAGCAGTTAAAGATTTCCTCAACTTGGTTGAAAAGAGAACTAGAAAACTGTTCAAACAGGTTAGGGAAGACAAAAATTTCTCCCTCCTTATCCTTCTCGAGAAGGAGAGAGGATATTTCTTGGGAATCAACAACTACAGAAAAGGAAGATGCACCCAGAGCAGCACTCATCACCTTAGCAATTACATCGGCATTTCCATTGCAAATAATTGGAACTTTGGCAGCCAGACAAAAAGAGATAACGCAACCCAAAGTGCTAATCGCGCTTGTAGAAAACCCACTATCTTCTAGATTCTCTTCTATGTACAAGGAAATTTCTTCGGCTTCAATTTCTTGTAAATCATAGTCGTTTACGGAAAATTCTGACTTAAGAATTGCCCGAGGTTTATTACTAAGCAAAGGTGGGGTCTGTTGCACTAGGAAAGGACTAAGTAAAGCTAATTGAGACACAAATGAAGACGCGTTTTCTTTGATAGCTTGTATGCTCTTTTTCAAGTTCACCTCTGCATCCTCTTTTATTTTGTTTGCTTCGGCGATTCTTTCATTAATCTTTGTTAGGTCTCCTTCGATTCTTTTTACTTCTGTTTCGGCTTTAGTTTTTTCTATTTCTGCCGTGTGCTTTTCCTCTTTTAATTGAGAAATTATCTGCTCCTTTCGCTTGATTTCTTCTTGATTCTTAACTTCCCACTCTTTTCGAACAATTTGCTTTAAGCTTTCATTGAGAGACTGGTTTTCAGAGAGAGATTTCAATAACAATTTTTCAGCAATTCTTGCAGTTTCCACTTTCTCCAGCGTAATCTCTGAGAGTAGCTCAAAGATGACAAGGGCCTCAGACTCTGAGTAGCCATATTTAGAAGCAAAATCACTTATTAGCCCTCTTCTTCCCTCTTCAAGAATAAAGAATTTGAATTTATCTAATTCTTCGGGAGTGACCGACTCGTTCTCAGAATTTAGCTCTGCTAATTTATCCAAAAAATATTCTTTTACAGCTTCCCTTGGCTCCTTCAGTTTCACAGTTTCTATGAGTTGTTGAGGATTAGGTAAGAGTCTTTTATAGAAGATAGAGTTGTCAAAATAAAAGAAGTCGGCCTGAGTAAACCGGAATAGGGGAAGGTAGTGAACTTCAGGTTTTAATCTGTACTTTAGGTTAGACCTTTCGAATTGGGCGGATTCAGCAAAGATTCCGTTAAATCCGCCTATTTCATTCTTTACAATAAAAAGTTTGTCCCAGCCTGGGCGATGAAAGGAATGCTCGCCATTCGTGTATTTAATCAAAGAATTCAAAGACAAAACTGAGCTAGGACGTATTACCTCAACACCTTTTAACTGATTTAGAAAAATAGATTCCACGTAATCTTTTTCAGGAATATTGAGATTTTTACTCCAGCTCCAACACCAGAAACCATAAGCTCCTGCAGCAGGCGTGCCCGCTGGAGGAAAAAGATATTCACGATTATCAAAATTTCTACTTAGCCCTTTTTGGGGAATAAAAGGCTCAAATTTTTCATTGATAAAGTCTGCAACACGCAGGATTCTGATATCCCCAGACCTCAGAGTTACCACTTTACCTAATGAAAGATACATATATTGTTCAATTAGTTGTGGTAAGAATTTATGATTTGTTTCTATCTTAGATAACAACCATTTTTCTTTTTCTCTTTTCTTTAGTTCAACATGCTTGTTATTGAGTTCATCCTGCAGATGTTTTATGGTTTTTTCATCTTGTTGTAATTTCGAAGTTAAATCTTTACTGAGCTTCTCTGACTCTCTTAATTTGTTTATTTGATTTTTTAAGTTATTCTCTAACTCATTGATTACTATCGTTTTCTTATCCAACTCATTATTGAGATTGCCTATAGTCCCTTCATAGTTTATTTTTAATTTTTCTTCTCTCTCTTCTAGTTCTCCTACTTCTGAAGTAAGAAAATTTATTAAATTAATTACTTCTTCTTCAGAACCGTTGATTAGTTTTACAAAAAGCCTAGGGTCAGTGTCGAACGAACTTTCACGAAATGCTTTTAGCATTCTTTTGCTTTTTGGTACTTCTTCATTCTCTTCAATTTCATTTAAAAGTTTATAGCTATGATAATCAACAAGATATGATAAAAAATTTCCCCAAATATTAAAATCAAAATCTCTAATATTCTCTATAAGTTGAGATCTTGAAATATGAGAAACTCTGTAACCCGGTTTTACTTTTGCAAGAAATTTCGGATTTTTTTTCAAGTATTGAGTGATCAGCTGCTGGTCTGTTTTATTGATAATTGAAATTAATTCATTGGTTGAAAAGGAGAGAAGGTCGGGCATTTTTATTCCATATTTTTTTTAAATTTTTTAAGTATGAATAGAAGATGTGCTGAAATTAATCCAGAGGAAATACATTCTTTTAATTTTTGATGTAGATCAGCGTATTTATCAGTTCTCGTCTTTTTATATATTGTTTTTATCCAAAAAGGGGTTTTTATTAAATCGGTTTTTAATTCTAGGTCTAAATCTGATCCGGTATCTTTAGGAAAATAAAGTCGTTCGATGATAGCATTCTCCAAGCAAATCCAGATTTGCCGGGTGTTTTTTCTGTCGAACTCAATTTTTTTATCCCCTAATCTTGCCATCGTGTATTTTTTTATTGACCAATTATCGTCAATGAAAAGAATATCGTAGGCATAAAATGCTGTAACTTTCTTGATTAATTTTGAACAATTCGGTTCTTGAGGAAAGGGCAAGAGATTGTCATTTTTGTCGTAAAAACCCATCGGAAACAAATTTCGGATTAAAGCCCTATGAAGGTTTGCAATCCTAATGGTAATTCCTGTGACTTCATTATTCCTTGAAAAAGCTACTTGAAATTCGTTGCCTGACTCTGATCGACGATGGTTGTCTAGAGAAAGGAAGGGATCCGGACGAAGAATAACGGTAGCAATGGCTCTGCTGTTTAAAGGACTAATATCAACTTCGGTGTTTGTAGAACTTGCTTCCACCTCACTCTCATTTTGATAAGTACCTAGAGAAATATAAATAGGTACATTTTTTATTGGCTCCATAACATTTTTGTTTACGACAGTAGGGGGCCAAAGCAACTTTTTTTCTAACCTAGGATCACTGAGTTCAAGGTTTAATTTTTGCTGAACAACCTTCTTAATCTTTGAAAGAAATTGGACGGAATTTGCAAGGCTTAATGGTAAAAGAAGTTTAAATACATGGTATTGAGAATGGTTAAGTATAATGCTTCCTTCTTTTGAAAGATATTTACTCAAAAGGCTATTAGTCAATGACTCAGACCATTCAATAATTAAATAAGTGCGATCAAGAAATAAGGCGTTTCCTTCCTGGATGCGTTTGTAGTTATCAGACAATGAAAAAACGGGATTACAGTACGAACTAAATCCAGTACAGTAATCAGACCATTTGAGATTAAGACCAATATCTAAGCTGCCACTTCTTTCCCAGTGAATGTTCCAATTTGAGTCTGCGGAAGGGATAGACTCTATGGGCACGGTTGTTATTTCTTCAGCCAGAAAATTTCTAGGAGATACTTTCAGAGAAAAAGAGTTTTGGGTTGAATTAGGAGAGATAGAGACTACGTACCCATTTTTTTCGGCAAGAGTGAGAAGGGTTTCGCCTAATTTTGGAAAGCCTATTCTTAGTTGGTAGAGGTTAGAAGAGCCAGGAAGTTTTTTGATAAAAAGAGGGGCAGAACTTGCAGAGACGATTGTTTCGCCATAGACCGTAGCTCTCTTTTCGCAAAGAGGGGTATTCGGCGTCTTTTTTTCGTGAGCAAAGTGAGCACATCTTTCAGATCCAAGCCGCAAAATCACTCTTTCATGACAGAAGGGACAAACAAATTTCTTATAGAAGAGTTCCGCCTTTCCGGCATTTTGAAACTCATGCGCAATAACTATTTGCGTGACCCCGTTTACTTCTTCTTCCGCGAAAAACATGTTTTAGTTAAATGTAGGTATTAAGTTTAAGTAGGAAGCAACCTTAGGGTCCGACATCTCTTATTTAAGCTTTAAAAGCTCAGACAACATCGGAAGCGTAAAGAAATAGGGGTTATCTTGCTAGCTACCTCTGGAGTCGGCCTTTTATCTCCTTTTATCCATATGTTAACTTTTCCTAAGATAAATAGCGAGGCCCCAATTTTGGTTATTTTTGATAATCTCAACTGTTCAGTTTGTGAACCCAATAGAACCTCAGACCTGTTTGATGCTGAAAATCAGCTGAGGTGTGGGAAAAAATGCACCATAAGGATAAGTGCACAAAAAAGGCGCAGACCAATATAGATATGCTAGTTGTTTCCATTCATGGTTCTGAGAATTATTTCTCTAGAGAAGGTTAAACAAAAACGCTCGATTCGAAATCAGAGATCGAGCGTTCAGAAACGAAAATCCAACAGCTAAGTTATTTTGCAGCTTTAAGAATCGCCTCGGCAGCCGTTGTATTGAAGAAGAAACGACGGCTTTCCAGTGTCGTTCCTTTAGCAAAGAATTTCCCGGGACGGAAAATCTTGTCGCCTTTGCCCGGTGCAACGAAAGCCATCTTAGTGACACCGCTTTCGTGTTCTTCAATGCCGTATTCAGCAGGAGTGACTTCCTTCGGCATGGTCAGCACGACAGCATGAGAGCGGCCGTTGTTGACAACGTTCCATTTACCGGTCGCAACTGGGGCTTCACCTGTCGGGGTGCAGAACATGGTTTCTCTCTTAACCGGAGTCACGCGGAAAGTGCCGCTCACAGCCTTCGGATCGGCTTTATCAAACATAATGCCGTAGGCGTGGCCGGAGACGCGTTTGAGGCAGAACGGAATGGAAGAGAAATTCTTCAGCAGTTCGTCGCTGGTGGAGGCGCTTGTGAAGTTCTGGTTGACCGGAATGACCATTTCGTCATTCAGGAAGGTTGTGTCGGCCTTGTAGGCAATAGATCCGGCCGGGAAAACTTCATTACCGACTTTCTCAGCTTCGGCAAGAGGTTCGCCTTTGCGGTTTTTCAGGAATTCGGACATCTTTAATCCGCTGACGTCGAAGGCACGAAGCTTGATACCGATTTGGACGGGGCTCTTGCTTGCACCGAACTTAAGGAGAGCGGTGCCATTCTTTTCGAAGACGACGCTGGTCGGATAAGAAAGAGAGATCTTTTCGGTTTTGGTTGCAATGTAGCCGGCATCTGTCTGAGCCGGAATCAGACCAAGGTCACCTCTGTCTTGCTTCAGCAGCAGCGGAGCTGCTCCGCGGCGCGGCTTTTTCCCTTCAACGACAGACCAGGCGGAAGTGTCTTTACCGTCAATCACCCAAACCGGATGATTTTTCATGATCTCCTGAGTTGTCGCAGAAAGAGCAACGGGTTCTTTTGTTGAGCTCGAGAACAGGTTGTCAAAGAAGCTCGCATGGCTCAGGGAGCAGACGGAAACGAGAGACAAAGCAACAGCTGAATGAGCAGTAATAGATTTCAAATTCACAGTAACCTCTTTAGAAATTGCTCTTACAAATTTTGAACAAAGGAATGCTAACTCAAAAATGTATAGAGGTTGATACTAATACATAGAGTTTTGCATCCTCGGAAATGGTTACTTAACTCGCCTAGATTGGGGAGGTATTCCATGATAGTACCCATTATTTAGTCCGTTAATTAGATGTACGCTGAAGAGTAGGGGAAATGTTGAGTTTTGTGTCATCCGCTCGTCACATTCACCCTCTAGAATCCGCCATTGTTTTTTTATAAAGATAACCATCTGTCATGGATACATTTCTCACGTGCACGATGGTCTTTCTGATGCTCCTGGCAAGTTTTAACTTGTTCGTGGGCGTCAGCAACGACGCCGTGAACTTCCTGGGTTCTGCACTGGGCTCTAAAAGCGCCCGATATAACATCGTTATGGGTGTTGCTGCCGCGGGTGTGCTTTTAGGCTGCACCTTCTCAAGCGGAATGATGGAAATTGCGAGAAGCGGGATTTTTAATCCGCAGCTCTTTACCTATTGGGATGTCATGCTCATCTTTTTTGCGGTGATGCTGACAGATGTTCTTCTTTTGGATACCTTTAATTCTCTCGGTCTTCCTACTTCGACCACGGTATCTATCGTTTTCGAGCTTCTCGGTGCTTCTGTGGTTTCCGCCGCTTACAAGCTGTGGGTGTCGACCGGAACCATCGTCGGTCTCGGCGCCTACATCAACAACGAAAAAGCCCTTTCGATCATCATCGGTATCTTGGCCTCGGTAGTGATCGCTTTCACCTTCGGAACAATCATTCAATGGCTGATCCGTTACCTTTTCACGTTCCGTTATCAGAAAGTCTATCGTTACGTCGGCGGCGTTTACTCCGGCCTTTGCCTGACGGCAATTTTTTACTTCCTGATCGTCAAGGGGGCAAAGGGCGCATCTTTCATGACGCCGGAATTGATTGCCTGGCTGGATGCTAATACCGAAACTCTTATGTGGAGTTTCTTCCTGACAATCACCATCGTTTTCCAGATCCTGATCTGGTTCTGGAACTTTAATGCACTTCGCATCGTTATTTTGGCCGGTACCTTCGCTTTGGCCTTTGCTTTCGCAGGCAACGACTTAGTGAACTTCGTCGGTGTGCCTTTGGCTGCAATGCAAAGTGCCGGCATAGCTGCTTCTGCTGAAGCTGCGAATCCCGCAGTTGCTCGTTTTGTACCCCAAAAGCACCGTCTGCGGCCATCGCGACCTCAGACCCGGCTCAACATCTCCGGTCTAATCATGGTTTGCACGCTTTGGTTTAGTCCGAAAGCTCAGCGTGTCGTCCAGACTGCAATTAATTTATCCGCCAGCGAACGCAGTGAAAAAGAACAATTCGGATCTACTGTCGGTGCTCGTGTTTTGGTTCGTTCCGGTCTCGGAATTAACCGAATCATCAATCAGATTCTTCCGCGCTCAGTACTGAATAGTATCGACAACCATTTTGAGAAACCTCGTCTTAAGAAAGGAGAGGTTCCTCTGCCGTTTGACCAAGTTCGTGCTTCCGTCAATCTCGTACTCGCCAGTATCTTGATTGCTCCGGCTACCAGCATGAAACTTCCGCTTTCGACGACTTACGTTACTTTCATGGTTGCCATGGGTAGTTCTTTGGCAGACGGTGCGTGGGACAGAGAGACTGCTGTTTACCGAATTTCCGGTGTAATGGCGGTGATCAGCGGCTGGTTCCTGACCGCTTTTACGGCCTTTATTGACGCCGGTATTGCGGTTCTCCTTTGCATTTGGTTCGGGCCGATCTTTATGGTGATCGGTGGTGTTTGTGTCGTTGCACTCCTGATCCGTTCCAACTTCTTCAGCAAAGACAAGAAAGTCGAAGCAATGGAAGATTTTGAAGCAGGCCTGTCCAAAGAAGAGCTGCGTAAGCGCTTTAACGCTGCGATTGACCGCAACTTGAAGCAGACAATTGACATCTTCTCGAACACCACAATGAACTTCCTTTCGGAAGACTATTCGGCGGTGAAGAAAGACAAACTCGAGGCCCAGGAGTTTTTAGGCCATATCTCCCTGCTTCGAAGCCAGTACTATCTCATGATCAGTCACGGTCAGGGCGCCGGCAAAGACTACGACGCGCGTAACTACTATTACCGCACCTTCTCAAACGTCAAAGATGTTGCCCAAGACCTCCGCAACACGGTAAATCAGATGGAGCAGCATTTGGCAAACAGCCACTCGGTCTTCAAAGGTCAGCTCAGAGCCAATTTGCTGAAGGCAGTTGATGCGTTGTCGAATTTCCAAAAATCTCTGTCTGAGTACGTGATGAACGGTTCGACAACTGACGAAGTGCTTCTTCGCTTGTCTAATACGAACCTTGAGGAAGTCAATGCGTTCCAGCTTGAACTGATGAAAGAAATCGAAGTCAATAAGATGCCTCTTCATCGTTCGGAACTGTACTTGTCCATCCTCCAGCTTTATCGCGAAATCATCAATCGCTACACCGTTATTGTCCTTCTGCAGCGTGAACTGAACTTCATGCTTTCGGAAAAACAAGAGGACGAGCATGCAGCTGAGGCTCCTGCAGAGCCTCAGCATTAAGTGAACCGTTAATTGGCGCTAACAGCGGGTTGTTCTTCGGGACGCCCGCTAAATTTTTGCCTGCTGAACTCCTATCCGGAAGCGTTGACCGCCGTCTGTTCGGCTTGTACATTGAAAGTATCGTTTCCTTAGGAGCTGCGCTATGCCTTTCGTACGCATTTGTGTTACCGGCGATGAAGAACGCCCGACACCGGAACAAAAGAGAGAACTTATTTCCGGAGTGACAAAACTCGTCGGTGACGTGCTCGGTAAGAATACCTCAAACATGGTCGTCATCATCGACGAGATCCCGATGGAAAACTACGGGATCGGGGGCAAGACCGTCAGAGAACGCCGAAAAGAACAACAGAAATAAGCGACAAAAGAAAAACCGAACCGGTCGCAAGACCGATTCGGTTTTATTACATCCGATAAGTCGGATTACTCTTTCTTCGTCTGAACGAGTTCAAGCGGCGCAGAGTCCTCCTGGATAACACGCTTGATGCGTTTGCGACCGAGTTTAGGCTTAGGAGCCTCTTCTCTGACAGGAACGTCTTTTTTCGTGGTTCCGACGAGCTCAAGACCTGCTTTTTCAAGCATCGGCTTCAGATCGACCGGTTTGTCGTTGGAAACAGCTTCCATCTGAGCTTTTACCGGAGCGTCCGATTCGACCTGCTTGGTTTCTACGGGTTTAACTTCGGCCGGTTTAACGACGGTCTTCTCTGTCACAACAGGCTTAACATCCTCAGTCTTCGCCTGATCGGCCTTAGGAGCATCCTTAGGAGCTTCTTTTACGGCTTCTGCTTTAGGAGCGGCGGAACTAACGGCCTGAACCTCGGAGTCGTGGCTTTCCACCTTGGTCACAAAATCAGCTGCCGGTTTACGAGGTGCTCTTTCACGTCTCGGACGAGCATGTTTGGGAGTTTCTTCCGTAAGATGCAGTTGGTTTGTATCTACGCGAGGCATATGTTCGTCGGCGTGAATAGCAGCCGCATTCACTTGAGGAACGGCATGTTCGCTCATCACAACGTCTTCAATAGCAGCAACGACTGGAGATACATGTGCCGGCGGCACAACAGATCTTGCGGCTCGCGGTTCTCTGTCGCCTCTGTCCTTGCGCAGGCGGCGGGCTCTGCGAGTACGAGGACGCTGTTCTGTGGCGTTGGACTGAGATTCAACGGACGGCACAACACGAACTGCTGTTTCGATGATTTCTTCAACGGTTTCTGCCGGAGCTTTCTTTTCTTCGACCTGGATAGCCAGAGTTTCAACAGCGGCAGGTGTCGGAGTCGGAGCTGGTTTTTCAGCCTGCGGCTGAACCTGGACGGCTTCGACGGGTGCCGGAACGTTCTGTTTTTCAACAGGTTTTACTGCTTCTTCAACAGCTGCCGGAGCCTGAACGGGCTTAGCACTTCTTTTATCCTGTAAAGCGCTGTTTTCCTTCAAAGCCTTGCGAGTACGTTCGATTCTTTCAGGCTTTTCTGTCTTTTCGACAGCGGCCGGACGAACGGCAGGAACATTCTTGGCTTTTTCAACCGTCTCTTTCTGGGGTCTGTCTTCAGTCTGGGTCGGTTTTACCTGACGCGGCTGTTTGGGCGCGCGCTCAACTTTTTCCTGTTTGGCGACAGGCGTACGTGTCTTACGCTGATCGTCTCTTTCCTGACGACGATTCTTACGCTCGCCGCGCTCTTTTCTGACGGAAGATTTGTCGCCGCGGCTGGAATTGTTCTTGGCTTCTTCTTTCTCTTCAGCTTCAGAATTTCCGGTGAAGAAAGCAAGAATCTTCTGGAAGAAGCTCTTTTCTTTCTTGGCAGGTTCTTTGGAAGGTTTGGCAGGCTCAACGTGCTTCGGAGCGTCTTCTCTGACGGGCAGGCCTTTGATGACAGGGATCTGACGAGGCTTAGTAGAAGGCGCGACGTTCTGAGCTCTGGAGTAAGGAGCTTCGGGCTCAGGAGCAAGCTCTTCCACGCGCTTGTAGCTCGGAGCACCTTCTGTCAGCAGCTGATCTTCGGTGCGAAGGCGTTCGATCTGATAATGCGGTGTTTCGAGCGTCTTGTTCGGGATCAGGATGACTTCAATGTGGTGACGATGTTCGATCTTGGCGATGTCGTCGCGTTTTTCGTTCAGCAGGTACGTTGCAACATCGACCGGAACCTGGGCCTGAAGAGCAGTGGTGCCGTCTTTGAGCGCTTCTTCCTGGAGAATACGAAGCACTTGAATCGCACTGGATTCGGTGTCACGAATAGCGCCGATACCGTTGCAGCGCGGGCAGGTGATGTGGCTGCCTTCGTACAGAGACGGACGAAGTCTCTGGCGGGAGAGTTCCAACAAGCCGAAGCGGGAAATCTTGGCGATCTGGACGCGGGCTCTGTCGTGACGAATAGCTTCTTTGATGCGCTGTTCGATAGCACGCTGATGGGCCGGATCTTCCATATCGATGAAGTCGATGACGATCAAGCCGCCGAGGTCACGCAGACGCATCTGACGCGCAACTTCTTCAGCAGCTTCTTCATTGGTGTGGAAGGCAGTGGCTTCGATGTCTCCGCCGGCGGTGGCGCGGGCGGAGTTAACGTCGATGGCAACCAGAGCTTCAGTGTGGTCGATCACAATCGAGCCGCCCGAGGGGAGGGGAACGGTTCTGGAGTAGGCCGTTTCGATCTGATTTTCGATCTGGAAGCGGGAGAATAGGGGCACATCGTCCGTGTAGCGCTTGACACGGTTGATCATGTCAGGCATGACGTGGCCCATGAACTGCTTAGCCTGTTCGTAGATGTCGTCGGTGTCAACGAGAATTTCAGCGATGTCCGGCTGGAAGTAGTCGCGGATCGCGCGAATCACGAGATTGCTTTCTTCAACGATCAGGAAGGGGGCCGGATTCACGCGTTCGTATTTCTGGCCGAGAGGACCGATGGGAGCGGTGACGAAGTTGCCTTCGGTGTCTTCATACTGCGGTGTGGCAGCTTCAACAATGGCCTGCCAGAGCTGGAGAAGGTAATCAAAGTCCCATTTGAGTTCTTCGACCGTACGGCCGATACCAGCGGTACGAGCGATGAGGCTCATGCCTTTCGGTGTCGGGAGCTTGGACATGTTTTCACGAAGCTCTTCGCGTTCTTCGCCTTCGATACGACGGCTGACACCGCCTCCGCGAGGATTGTTCGGCATAAGGACGAGGTAGCGACCGGCCAAGGAAATGAAAGTGGTCAGTGCCGCACCCTTGTTGCCGCGTTCTTCTTTTTCAACCTGAACGATGAGCTCGGTTCCTTCGGAGAGTGCTTCTTTGATGGTCGCAGTGCGAACATCAACACCTTCTTTGAAGTAAGAACGGGAAATTTCTTTAAAAGGGAGAAAACCGTGGCGTTCTTCGCCGTAATCGACGAAACATGCTTCCAAAGACGGTTCAATACGGGTGATTACGCCTTTGTAGATATTGGACTTTCTCTGCTGACGTTCGGAAGACTCGATATCAATATCAATGAGCTTCTGACCTTCAACAATAGCGACACGCAGCTCCTCAGCATGCGTGGCGTTAAATAACATGCGCTTCATCAAGCACTCCTCAGTCACTGACGCGGACCATAGGCGTGCCGTAGAGAAAAGATATCAAACAGGTTCCGGAACAAGTGGAACGGGCAAAGGGATCTCCCTGAGTGAATCGCGGAAATTGTCCGCAGGAGGCTTTATAAAATCGAGAGAGGAGACCGCAGTGCAGGCACAATTATCCCTTCCCGTTAGGCAGGAATAGGCAGGCCGATCGAAACAGCGGAGGTAAGCCACTCTCTTTTTTCCAATACTTTTGCTGCACGAGTGCAGCATGTGTTCCAAAATTTGTGCGCGCATCAACCGGATGCTGCGCCCCGTGTTAATAAAAATTCTTTACAGCAAATGACCCGAAGGCCATTGGCGAGCTGCGACGATTCGAAAATCGGAGCACCGCCTATCATTCATTACAAAATCTCCTGCCGGCATCGTTGCGAAAAACGATGTTTAGCGTGTTCCGTTCATCATCGGTCAGCTCAAGCGGAGAGACCCTAGAATCGGTACGCATCGCATTCCGTTTGTCGTCAAAAGATTACAATCGGCGGAGGTCATTGAGAACAGTTGAACCGACAGATTTCAGACGCGCAAACCTGCGGCGCCGAGTTGTTCTGACGGTCAAACCTCTCGCACAGGATTTTAGAACAAATGATGAAATCTCGCCAAAATAATGAGCGAACAGCCCCAAAAAAGGGTCGTACTTCTGCGAAAAGCCGCACCCGCAGCGGAAAAGATTTGTTAGCAGACTTAAACATTTCCGCGTCGACCGGAAAGGTCACTCAGCGCCCAAAGCCAAAGACTGCCTTACCAAGGGTGAAGACATCGGCACAAGAACCGAAAGAAAGAAAAGCCGCCGAGCCGAAGGTTATCTTCAAGAAGGTTGACGAAAGCAATGACGGTCAAAGACTGGATAACTTTCTGCTTTCACAGCTTAAAGGCGTGCCGAAATCTTTGATCTACCGCGTAGTGCGTTCCGGCGAGGTCCGAGTCAATAAAGGACGAGCTCATGTCGACACTCGTCTGCAGAGCGGAGACGAAGTTCGTATTCCGCCGATCCGCTATACCGAAAAAGAATCCGAACATTCGGCACCTCCCTTGAAGCTCTCGGAAATGCCGCCGATTCTTTTTGAAGATCAAAACATCATGGTCGTGGACAAACTGGCCGGTATGGCAAGCCATGGCGGCAGCGGCATCTCTTACGGTCTAATCGAACGAATGAGAGCGAGCCGCCCGGAACTTCCGTTCCTGGAACTCGTCCATCGCTTGGACAGAGGGACTTCCGGCGTATTGGTGCTGGCTAAAACTCGGAAAGCTTTGG
>OGJS01000727.1_pt1 | contig 18152 bp, 16 predicted proteins | sample 1572241 | NCBI WGS metagenome assembly OGJS01 (sample SAMEA2582145, study PRJEB24529) | metagenome | biome: Human gut stool | place: China | collected 2011 | reverse complement strand
CGCAATGTTAACCAAGGATGCCATATTGGCCAAAGAGAAGATACCTGCTGAGATAGCTGACAATACGCCTGTCAAAAGTGTCGCATGATGTGGAACTTTATTAATCTTTGAAACCTTTTGGAAGGTTTGAGGAAGGAAACCATCACGCGCCAGGCTATAAACCATACGGCTAAGAGCGTAGGCCATTGAAATACATACCGTAATCAAGGTCATAATTGCAACGACAGAGACGTAGTTGGCTGCCCAAGAAATACCGATATAGCGAAGGGCATAAGCCACAGCATCATCAACATTCAACTTGGTATAGTGAACCACTCCTGTCAAGACCAGCGAAACCACTGCATAGAGTGAAGCCACGATAATCAAGGCAAGAACGATACCTCGAGGAACGTTCTTTTGCGGCTCTTTAATCTCGTCTACGGTCATAGAGATAGACTCGAAACCAAGGAATCCAAAGAACATGAGGGAGGCACCTGCCATAATCCCAGTTTTTCCTCCATAAATCTGACCAAAGCCAAATGGCGCAAAATCTGCCCAGTTGCTAGGATTCAAATGGAAGAGGCCCACTAAGATAAAGACTGCCAAGGCTGAAAACTTGAGCACTACCAAGAGGGAGTTCAAACGTAAAGCCTGCTTAGAATTCATGAGAAGAAGAGCTGTCACCAAGACCAAGACCAAGACTGGCAAAAGATCAATGTAAGTACCTTGACTGGGATTGAAAGGTCCACTGATGGCTTGAGGCAACTTAAGACCAAAGCTAGCCAGTAGCCCCTTGAGGTAAGCACCCCAACCAGAGGCAACACTGGATACGGCATTCATAAAGACAATCATGGTCAACCAGCCACCCATCCAGGCAGGATACTCCCCCCAGACAGCATAGAGATAACCGTAGACACCACCGGCTGATGGGTAACGTGAGGCAAACTCAGCAAAGAAAATCGCTGACATCCCAACACACACGGCTGAAATCAAGACCGAAATAATCAGGGCAGGACCAGCCAGAGTCGATGCCGCGGTACCAGTAATCGTAAAGATTCCTGTCCCAACCATGGCACCGATTCCCAGCAGGACCACATCCCTAAGGGTCAGATGTCGTTTCATCTCAGTCTGAGCGAGACCGACATCCTTTTTACGAAAAATACTCATTTTTATACTCCATTTTTTGCGAAATACCGAACTATTATACCATATTTCTTGGTCTAAATGGACCTTTTTCTGTATTTTTATACTTTTATTGGGGAATGCTATGTTGAAGATGGGGACTTCCAGTGCTTACTTTTTAATTTTCCATACATCTCGATTAAAAGAAGCTTGCTAAAGTAGTCCTTTAGCATTCTTTTTTGTTTCTCAAATCCTTATCTGGAAAGAATTTTCAATTTTTAGAAAAAAACATGAAAATCTTATGAATGCGTTTGATTCTTCTAATGAAAGATGTTAGAATGGGGTCATTAAAAAGGAAAAGGGGAACTTTTATGGAAAATAAAGTTCATTTTAAACTTCATAAAGTGAAAAAACAATGGGTTACCATTGCCGTGTCTGGTTTGGCACTTGGTGCCTCATTGATTGGAGTTGGTGTCTCTGCCGACGAACAAGCTACAAATCAAGTTACCTCAGCTAGCACACCTGAAAGCGTCAGCCAGGATCCTGAGCTTGTCGTCACAGAAACAACTGTAGCTACGACAAAAGCTGATCAAGGCGCAACCAATAAGGCAAGTGATACAACTGCTACTGTCACAACTGATAAGCAGCCAGTCCTTAAAGAAGACCAAGCAAGTAGCACTTACAATTTGTCTAGTGGCGAAACGAGAACTGCTACTTCAACTTCAGAAACAGCTAGCACAGTCACTGAAGTAAACAGCCAAGCACTGGAATCTGTTGAAACTGCTGTCGTTTCTGGCGGTCAATTCAAGAGCGATGCTGAGGGCAACTGGTACTATCTCAAAGATGGGAAAAATTTGACTGGTGCCCAAAACGTTGACCATTTCGACCTTTATTTCCACGAGGATGGCAAGCAAGCCAAGGGTGAGATTATCACAGAAAATGGACAATCTTTCTACTATGACAAAGCCAATGGACGTAAGGTAACCAATACCTCTATCAACATTGATGGTCAAGCCTACAAAGCTGATGCCCAAGGTCGTTTGACAGCAGTTCTACCTGAAACGAACAAACGCAACCAGTTTATTGAAGACAACAACCACAACTGGTATTACCTCGGCAAAGATGGGAAACCCGTCACTGGTGCTCAGAATATCGATGGCTTTAACCTCTACTTCCACGAAGATGGTCGACAAGCTAAAAACGAAATCGTCACTATTAATGGTGATAGCTACTATTTCGATAAAGACAATGGACGTCGCGTAACAGGTCTACAAGCTCTTAACAACGTCAACCATAAATACTTTGGCTTTTACTACTTCGACAAAGATGGCAAGATGGTCAAAGATGACTTCATCACTGAAAATGGAAATCTTTACTACTTTGATGCTACTGGTAATCAACCTAATTTTGTCTTTGTTTCGGATAAAGCTGGAAACTGGTATTACATCAATGACTTCAAGGCAACTAAAGGTTTCTCGGGTACAATGAGATTCAGTACAACCTTTATAGACCGTAGCCAAGCACACAATAAGACAATCACCAAAGAGCTTTATGGTGAACAGTATTATTTTGACCCCAAGACTGGTATCATGGTAACCAATCGTTATATTTCTGACGACAAGGGTAATTGGTATTACTTTGGTAAAGACGGTAAAGCGCTTCATGGCTTTCAAACGGTAGATGGTAGCCTTCACTACTTCAATGACAATGGTCAACAAGTCAAAGGGGACTTCCTTTACTACGGTAACGATATCTACTACTTCGATAAGGATAATGGAAATCCAGTAACTAACCAATTTATCAATAGAGACAACTCTTGGTACTACTTCGGAGCTGATGGTAAAGCCGTATCTGGTTTCCAAACCATTAACGGACAGAACCTATATTTCCACGAATATGGTGTCCAAGCCAAGGGACAACTGGTTACTGTTGGTGGCAAAACCTACTACTTCGATCCAAATACAGGTGACAAGTGGGTCAATCGCTCACTTACCTTAAACGGTACGGTCTATAACTTTGATAGCAATGGTGTGGCGACTACTAAAGCTGACCAAACCACAAATCGAAATCAATTTGTTAAAGGTACTGATCAAGAATGGTACTACTACGATGCTAATGGTAAAAAAGTCACTGGTTTACAAACTATTAACAAGGACCTCTACTACTTTAACGATAAGGGCCAACAAGTTCGAGGAGGTATTTTCAACCTAGGTGATAACCACTACTTCGCCAACAAAGACACCGGTGCTATCCTACGTAATGCCTTCTACCATGATAAATCTACTGGGCGTTACGGTGACTTCTCTGAAAACATCTACTACGCTGGCAATGATGGTGCCTTCAAGACAGGCTGGTTTGAAGTTGATGGCAACCGTTATTATGGTAGCGACTATTCTGATGACGACACACCTAAAGGAAACCTCTACACAGGAGTTATCAACTCTCAACTCTTTAGCCCAGATGGAAAACTCTTGACAAACGGTCTCTATCCTGAGTTCAAGCGTACTGGTGAAAATTCGTATGAACTTGAAGGTGTCTATGTTACAGATGCCGACGGTAATATCAAAGAAGGTCCTTATCAGTATGATGGCAAGGTTATTGGGTCTAAATATAGTAGCGTCCGCCAATCCCAATGGTCAACTTTTGACGAATGGGACATTCTTAATGGACACCTCTACCATTTCGACTCAACACCTATGACCTTCACAGCACCAAATGGCCAAAAAGTGACCACAAACGTTGCCATTGCAACAACTAACAAAGCCCTTACATATCGCGGTGTACCCTTTAATTTTGATGCCAAGGGTATTGATGCGGCAAAAGAAAAAGCCATCCACTTTGACCAATTGCAGACGGATCGTAACGGCACAAGTTATCTCTATGAAAATGGTCAAAAAGTCACTGGCTTGAAGACTTTTGATGGCGTCACTTACTATTTCTATGACGATGGCCGTCAAGCAAAAGGCACAGAGGTTACAATCAACAATAATGTTTACCAATTTGACCAATTGACTGGTATCATGACACGTAACGCCTTTTCAAAATCATACAACTATGAAGGTTCTCCACGCTTCCCATACTACCCAACACGCTACTATGGTAACGACGGGGCTGCTCTTACCGGTTGGCAAACCATCGACGGCAAAGACTACTACTTCCGAGCTAGTGGGAACCTTGAAACAGGACGTTTTGTCATCGGAGACAGAGCCTATAATGCTGATGACAATGGTGTAGTTGCTGACCGCAAGGGTGAGCCTGCTTATCGCAATCGCATTGTCTACGATAAAGGTGACAACTACTATTACAATGACAAAGGTGAAAAAGTGACCGGCTTCCAAGAAGTTGACGGCAAGGTCCTCTACTTCGACGCTGAAGGCAAACAAGTCAAAGGACGCTTTGTCACAGTTGATAACTACACCTACTATTTGGACCCTAAAACAGGTGAAAGATACTCTAACCGCTCTGTCCTCATCGATGGTAAACTCTATACCTTCGACAAAGACGGACATGTCGTGTCATAAGATGAGATGAAACCGAGACGAAAGTCTTGGTTTTTTTGTGGGAGTTAAGGGCCATATAAACTAACATTACATATAGGAAACATAAAATAGGCTGAGAAATAACCTCAGCCTATTTTATTTATACAAGAATTATATACTCTAATTACAACTTATTAATGATGAATCAAATCATATATTCCAAATCATAACTAGCATCAGAAAGAATTCGTGCCAAAAATTGTTGTGTACGTTTTTCTTTGGGTCTGTAAAAAATGTCCTTTGGACTCCCCTCTTCGATGACATGACCACCATCCATGAAAACGACATGATTAGCTACATCTCGTGCAAACCCCATTTCATGAGTCACAACCACCATTGTCGTTCCTTCATTAGCAAGTTGTTTCATGACATCCAGAACATCCCCAACTAGTTCTGGATCAAGGGCCGATGTTGGTTCATCTAACAAGATAACTTCTGGTTTGACTGCTATTGCTCTAGCTAAACCAATACGTTGTTGTTGTCCTCCTGAAAGTTGTGATGGGTAGTAATCTTTAAAATCCAGAAGACCAACTTTTTTAAGTGCTTCTTCAGCAATCTCTTGCGCTTCACTTTTGGGAACTTTCCTAGCAATCACTAAACCTTCCAAGATATTCTCAATGGCAGTCTTGTTTGCAAATAAATTGTAATGTTGAAATACAAAAGCTGTTTTCTTTCGGATATCTAAAATATCTTTCTTTGATAACTTATCCAAAGAGTAGTCCTTACCCGAAATTCTTAATTGACCTCCATCTGCTTTCTCCAAATGATTAAGGCAACGTAAGAAAGTTGTTTTTCCTGAACCTGATGGTCCCAAGATGACAACCACATCTCCCTGTTTCACTTGAAGATTGACATCAACAAGAACCTGACGATCTCCAAATGTTTTTGATATATGTTTAGCTTCTAGCATAGTGACTCCCTCTATGTAAATTGCAATTTTCTTTCTCCAAAGTTAAAGAGAACTTGAATGATACCACAAATGATTAAATATAAAATGAAGATGACAAAATAAGATTCAAAATATTGATATCCATATGCTGCTTCGACTCGTGCAATTGCGGTAATATCTTTTATCGTCATAACAAAGACAAGTGACGTTCCTTTTACAATATTGATAACTAAGTTACACAAATTTGGAAGCGCAGCCTTAAGTGCCTGTGGAAAAACGATTCTCAGATAGGCTTGTCTTGTTGTTAAACCTATGGCTTGGGCAGCTTCTAGTTGACCTTTATCAACAGTTTGTAATGCTGATCGAATGATTTCCGATAAACTTCCTGTCGTCATCAAGCTATAGATAATAAAAGCATAGTAAAGCGGATTAACTTTGAAGACATCTATGTGACTCCCAATTCCTTTAAAAAATTGATTTAACAAACTAGGGAACAAACTATAAAAAAATAAAATTAACAGAATTGGAGGTGTTGCACGAATAAATGCAAGATAAACAATTGAAAAAGTCTTGACACCTCTCAACTTATAAATCTGCCCTAAAGCGAGAAATAAAGCAGGTAGAAAACTCAATAAAATTGCCACAACCATGATTCCCAGAGTTACCGGAACACCATATAAAGCCTTGATAAAGGTATCTATAATAAAAGTAATATTCATTTTTTACCTCTCTTTTACACTCAATTGTTGTTCTGTTATCCTAGAAATCAACGATAGAATTAACGCTATTCCCCAATAAACAAGGGCAACAGCTGTATAAGTCTCCAAAGAATAATTTCCTAAATGGCGACTAATCAAAAGGTTCCCTTTGCCCATGACATCAATAAAACCAATTGTATAAGCCAAAGCTGCATCGCGCATAAGATTAAGTATAGCTGTTGTAATATTTGGTAAAGCAACCTTAAATGCTTGAGGGGCAATAATTCTTACAAAGGTTTGTTCAGAAGTAAGCCCAATACTAAGCCCAGCTTCTAATTGTCCTTTAGGGATTGCTTGATAAGCTGCTTTAAATACTTCTGATATCATTGCTGAGAATAGGAGAACCATAGTCACAAGAACGAATATCAATTTGGACCAATCATTAATATCTAATCCTAACCACCAATTAAGAAATTCTGGAACTCCGTAAAATACTAAAAATAGCAACACAATCGGTGGGGTACAGCGTAAGATAAAAACATATCCCTTAGCCAAATTCTCTAAAGCTTTATCCTTAGAAAGGCTTGCCCAAGCAACTAATCCTCCTAATAACGACCCAAGTAAAGTCGTTAATAAGATAACCAATAATGTCATCGGTAAGCCCTTTATGATTTCAGGTAATGCTCCAAAAACTTTTGAAATGTCATAATTGACCATAATTTCTCCTAACTAAACTCACTTCAGAAGCTTATCAAAACATCCTACTTTTACGACGTTACAATTACTTATTTGTCTACGTATGAGAAGACATCCTCACCAAAGTATTTTTTAGACAACTTTTCAAGTGTACCGTCTTCTTTTAGTTCCTTAATTGCCTTAGTATATTCTTTTGAAAACTCTTCATTCTTACTATCACGATGCAAGAGTGGATAGGTTGGAATTCCTTTATAAGGGAACCAAGTCAATTTATCTGCATATTGATGATACGCACCATCTTTATCAGTCACAGCCTTTTCAAAAGATAATTTAATATCAAAGTAAGCATCATAACGATTTTCCAAAACCCATGCATAGGCATCTGAAACTTGGAAAGATTCCGCAGATGTTAACTCGATTGGTTGATTTTTATGCTCATCGTTGTAGTCTTTGATAACATTCCACTGAGCATTTTGTGGTGAGATTGGCACCAATCGACCATTTTGTTTTGCAAAATCAGAGATATTTTTATATTTATCTTTATCATCCTTACGAATGGTAAATCCAATAATACTTGCTCCAATTGGATCTTTCGGAATAATAAATTTTTTAGCACGTTCATCTGTATACCAGGCCCCCTTAGTACCAATATCATATTTACCTGACTCTAAACCAATCAAAAGGTCATCATCACTTGTTCCAGTATATTCAAATTTGTACTGTGGAAGCTTTTTATCAATTTCCTTTAATACAGCTACCTCATAGCCATCAGAATTACCATCCTTATCAACAAAATCATAAGGAACATAGTTTTGAGTATGGGCAACTTTTAATGTTGTTACCTTTCCAGAGTCTGATTTTGCTTTTTTATCTCCTGTTAAGCTACGTCCAATAACTGTAGCCCCAATAAGTGCTACAACAACAGCTCCACCAATAATCCATGTCTTTTTACTCATATTAATCTCTCCTTTTTCTTACAAAATTGCTGCTTCACGTACCCATTCAATACGCTCATGGTTAATATCACTTGGAATCGTGCAATCAGCACCAATGATTAACCCATGAGTTCCAGTATCAGCAATAATCTCCCTAACCTTTTCTTGAATAGCTTTTTTAGTTCCAGTATATAGAAGACCATCTTTTCCATTTTCAAACCCACCAAGAACTGTACGACCTCCAAAAATGTTACGGCCTTTTGCCAAACTAATTCCCTCAGGACCAACCGCCCAATTAACTACCTGAGCAGGATAATCTTTAAAGAGTTCGATGTTATTGCGGGCCCCTTCGTAACCACAAATATGTAGGATATTGTGACCCTTGGCCTCATTGGCTGCATCTAAAACCTTTAATTCACTTGGAGCAATGATTTCCTTATAAATCTCAGTGCTAACACGATTATCTTGAATACTTTGAACACTTAGGTAAATACCATCAGCACCAGCTTCTTTAATCACTCTCTGACTAAGACTTGCAATGTCTTCTCCAATAACATCTAAAACATGCTTCAAAGCTTCACGGTTCTCCTCAATGTAATCTGCGATAAGATCATCGCCTCCTGAAACTTTTCCAACTAACCATTTTAAATAAGTAACCGGAGCGAAGATATTGTAAATTGCAACAATATCTTCAGGAAAATCAGCAATCAAACTTTTTACAAGTTCAACTTGTGCAGAAATCCAAGGATGATTTGCTCCTAAAGGTTCAATTGTTTGCAAATCACTGATTGACTTAAAGTCTTTAAAATCAGGCTGTGGGTATGCAAAGAAACCATCACTCATCAATTTAATAAAATCAGGTTTGACTTCTTCAATAAATTTTTTATGACCAGCCTTATTTTTATCAATAATTTCTGGATTTTCAAAACCATGTAACCACTCTGCTTCAGTAGTAAAATGATGCCAAAATCCCACCGGGACACGATCAACACTTTCTCCACGAAATGCTTTCAAAACTAACTCTCTTTTTTCTGACATAAGAATCTCCTTTTCTCTTATCCTAATATCAACAGCTAATGAACATACCTAAAATACTTTCAACTCCTATTATCACTAGCTGCTTCAAAACTGAATGACATTATCTTATCAGAGATTATCTCATCCGAAAAATAAAGAAATGTTATCCCTAGCCATAAATATTATTTATGATATAGTAACCCAAATAACGTTAAAACCTATTGTTCCCTTCTTTTAAGCACATGTCCTTACATAGTATTATTACCGTCAGCTATAAGTAATTCTTAACACCAAGATAAAGAATTACTATCACAAACACCATTTAATCTCTAGTCTTCCTGAAAAATCACTTCTCTGACTAACTTTGCTATAATAGTCTCAAACAAATAAAAGGAGGTTTCCTATGACAACCTTATACGATTTTACAGTTTCAGATCAAGCTGACCAGCCCGTATCCCTAAATGATTATAAGGGCAAGGTCGTCTTAATCGTCAATACAGCAACAGGCTGTGGTTTGACGCCACAGTATCAGAGCTTGCAGGAACTCTATGACAAATACAAAGACCAAGGATTCGAGATTCTTGATTTTCCTTGTAATCAGTTTATGGGGCAGGCACCTGGTAGTGCTGAAGAAATCAATACCTTCTGCACCCTCAATTACCATACAACCTTCCCTCGGTTTGCCAAAATCAAGGTCAATGGTAAGGAAGCAGAACCACTTTTTGATTGGCTAAAACAAGAAAAATCTGGACCGCTTGGGGCTAGAATTGAATGGAACTTTGCTAAGTTTTTGATTAACCGTGAAGGTCAAGTCGTCGAACGCTTTTCTTCCAAAACTGATCCACTAAAAATGGAAGATGCTATCAAGGCTCTTCTTAGTAACTAAAAACAAAAAACGAGAGTGAAACTAGAACGACAATCTTTGACTGTCGCTAGTTCTGCTCTCGTTTTCTGCGTTAAGAAAAATAGTATAGAAAGAAATTTTGCTTTATTTTAGAACAAAGCTGTCAATGCTGTAATTAAACCAAAGATAATACCTGGTGCATTGGCCGCAGCAAGGGGAAGGTCACGTTCTTTTTTAAAGAGACCATAGTAAACCCAAAGGCTACAGTTGACTGCAGCTACCAATGGTTGGATAAAGTTTCCTTTATGACCAGACAAATTGTCCATGATTTGTGGTACGTATGATACATACATCATAACTGACATGAAGGTTGCCACCCAACCAAGGGTTTTCATTTGTTTATCTGACATTCGAGACTCCTCTTTCATAAAATTCTTTTTGCCTTGTACATCTAGAAATATTTCAAGACATGTTTTAATGCACTAAAATTAAAACAGTGTCTATCTTACGCTTTAACAATAGAGAATGCAAGAATTTCGGGACAATGTTAAGAAGATGTAAACTATCACAAGATTGTGATAGTGCATTTAGTCTCTTATGTAGCGTTTTCATAGTAGAAAAAGACCTCTTAAAGAGGTCTAAAGTCAATCAATCTACTATTTTTTCTCATCAAAAAGCACTGATATTAAGGATTACTGTCATAAATCATTCAGCTAAGAGCACTTCTTTGATGGTTTGCTTTTGGAGTTTTCTGTTGGATAGATAAAACAGGCTTTCATAAACCACAGCAAAGCCAAGCAAGGTCCAGAAGCAAACATTCCAATCAAAGCTATGCTCAATCTTTTCAGGAACTGTATCTTTGATTACACCAATCAAGATTTCCATGATGCCATATTGATAAACCGTCCCAAGAACAAATCCTAGATAAGCCCAAAAACGATAGGGAGCGAGAATATGACCTTGGCATTCACGATCGGTGTAGCCAAAAGCCTTCATAAGAGCCAAGGTTTCACGACTTTCTGAGACGACAATCCCCAATGACAAAAAGAGAATCGAGAAAGAAAGGATCAAGCCAATCATGATCATCATGGTTTGGATGATATCATCTGTGTAATCCCTGAGGCCAAAGGACAATTGAACCATGGCCGCAAAACACATGGAGCCAAAGACCACAAAAAACAAGATCGATTTTCTCCCCCAAATCAGCGACGAAGACAGCTCTTTTAGGAAGGATTTGTCTTTCTTGGGAGCCCTCTTTCTCCTTTTGACCTTGATCGGACTTGGAGACTTTTTCAATAAGCGAAGAGCCGGCGTTTGTAGTTGTCTTCTAGCATAACCAATCGCGAGAAGCATAAAGAAGGTCGTTGGCAGGATCACCAAAGCAAGCAAGAGCTGCCAGTGAAAATGAATGGTGATTTCTGGCAAAATCCCCTTCTCATTACGGAAGTCATAAAAATGTCCCATCATGAGAAATGAAGCAAAATAGCCAAGAAGCGCTCCAGCTCCAAAACTGAGTCCAAAGGCCCAAAATCGTTTAGCCAACTGGCCATTGCTATAGCCCAAAGCCTTTAAAATTCCTAATTGTTCCTTGTGGTCGTCGACAAATTGTTTGATATAAAAACACATGAGAAGGACCGACGTCAAGGACAAGACGACTCCACTGACCATGGCCACCATCCAGGAAAGCGAAACCTGGGCATCATAGTAGGTCTGAATCATCGGATTGGTTTTAGAAATCTCCAACTGCTCGATATCCAGGTAAAAATTCAAGAAGAGATTGGCCACAAAGACCGCACAAGCCCCAATGATACTAACGACAACTAATTTTCGAATATCTTTTACTGAAAACATGGCTTACCATCCAATCTCATAGGCAGTCTGAGGCTGATCATTGGTCACAACTTCGGTAATCTTGCCACTATTGACACGAATGATGGTTCTGGCCATATCCGCAATATTTTGGTTGTGCGTCACCATGATCAAGGTAAAGCCTAGCTTTTCCTTCAATTTCCAGATATAGTCCAGAATCTTGCGCCCTGTTTCTTCATCGAGGGCTCCCGTTGGCTCATCTAAGAAGAGAATCTCTGGCTTTTTAGCCAAGGCCCGAGCAATGGACACTCTCTGCTGTTCCCCACCAGACAATTCACTCGGATACTTGTCCAGCTTATCGCCAAGCCCCAAATCCTCGATGATCTGCAAAAAATCATGATTGTTTGCCAAATCAGCTCCCATCTTTACATTCTGTCTGACCGTTAGATTCGGCAATAGATAATACTGCTGGAAAATAAAGGCAATCTTCTCCCGTCTAAAGGCCGTCAATTGAGCATCCGTGAGTTGTGATAAATCCTGCCCTTGAATGAGGATATTCCCTTCGTCTACCTTTTCTAAGCCTGACAGCACATTTAAGAGAGTTGATTTCCCAGATCCAGAAGGGCCTAGGATAACCACATCATCCTGGTCTTGAATCTGCAAATCAATCCCTTTTAAAACCTTGGTTTGGCCGTAACTTTTGTGCACATTTTCTAGTTGAATCATTTCTTTCCTACCATTTCTTTGATGAGAGATTGACAAACCTCTGTCAGTAATCCAATCACTTCTTCCATGCTGAACTGATAAATACCAGAAGCAACCATAGAGGCCATCCCGTGTGAGTAGATAAATAGATGCTGGTACAAGCGACCAGCCTCCTCTACAGTCAAAGGGTAGTCTGCAACGATCGAATCCAGAACCAATTGGTAACTATGATCCTTCATGGGAAGAAAATCTTGAAAGCGACGAATCGGATCTTTGCTAGGATTTTGGAAAAGCAATTGAAAGAGTTGGGGTTCTTTTGAGGCGAAAAGGATATAAGCAACCCCGACAGATCGAAAAGGCTTTTCATCTTCTAAGGCCTTGCGAATATACTCCACCACGACCATCTCCGCAGCACCAATAACCTCTGCTTGTAACTCAGCCATATTAGCAAATTGCCCAAAAATGACTCTTGGTGTAGCTCCCAGTTTCTCCGCTAATGCTCTAGCTGTCAAACTAGACATGCCCTCTTCTCTCACCAATTGTAAAGCTGTCCCAATGATAGCCTCTTTACTAAATTTAACCTTGGGTGGCATAAGACTCCTTTCACGCAACATTCGTTGCGCAACATATGTTACCTAAAAGATATCATAAAGAGGAAAGGCTTGTCAAGAAAAAACTGAAGACCACAAAACAAAAAACCAGACTACCGATTAGAGTGGAATCTGGTTTGATAACAAGATTCTAAGGCAAATCATTTCCTGCAGCCAGGTAGATTTGGTACCATTCCTTGCGGGTTAGGGTAACTTCTGCTGCTTTCCCTGCTTCAAGGACATGTTGGGGCTTGGTCGTTCCGATGACCGCCTGCATCTTACCTGGATAGCGAAGGACCCAAGCAAGGGCAATAGCTGTCGGAGTGACTTGGTATTTTTTTGCCAAGTCATTGAGGACGTGATTAAGGGCCGCAAACTCTTCCTTGCCGACAAAATTCCCCTTGAAATAGCCATGCTGGAGGACAGACCAAGCTTGAATCACCGTATTGGTTAAGCGACAATACTCAAAGACACTGCCATCTCTCACAGCTGCTTTCGGCCCCTCCATATTGACATGAAACCCTGCATCAAAACTCGGTGTAAAGGCAGCACTCAACTGCAACTGGTTGACCTTGAGAGGTTGTTTGACTGCCGTTTTGAGCAATTCCATCATCATAGGATTTTGATTGGATACCCCAAAATGACGGACCTTACCGGCTTGCTCCAAGTGATTAAAGGCTTCTGCCACTTCTTCAGGCTCCATGAGGGCATCCGGTCGGTGAAGGAGAAGACTATCTAAGCGTTCAATCTGCAAACGCTCGAGAATGCCATCAACGGAGTCCAAAATATAGTCCTTAGAAAAATCAAAATAGGTAAAGCCATCTTTGCGAATCCCACACTTAGACTGAATCCACATCTGATCACGAAGATCTGGGCGACGTTTGAGGACCTTACCAAGGAGCTGCTCACATTGTCCATTTCCATAAATATCCGCCAGATCAAATGTGTTAATTCCAATCGACAAGGCTGCCTCCACCAAGGCCTCCACCTCATCTTCACTCATCTGACTGATCCGCATCATCCCAAGGACAATCGTTGACAAACGCTCATTTTCAGCAAAATCAATATACTTCATCTCTGTCTCCTTTTCTGTATCTCTATTGTAGTGAAAAGGGTTTCAAAAATCAATTGCGAAATAAAAGACCCTCAGCTGTAACTGAGAGCTTGTTTGATTAGCGATAGCTAAGAGCACGTTTGATGGTCTTCCATGGTCCGAGGTCATCGGTCTGAAGGATCAGGCTCGCATAGATACGGGCGATGAGAACTGTTCCCACGATGGTAAAGAGAACCGCAATTCCTAAAGAAGCCCAAGATTCAAGACCAGTCGCATAACCATTTATGGTACGGAAAGGCATGAAGAAGGTTGAGAAGAAAGGAATGTACGAACCGATCTTCAATAAGAAGACATCACCGGCACTTCCCAAGGTGGTTACCCCAAGGAAGCTAAAGATAACTAACATCATCAGTGGTGAAATCGCTTTTCCTGAATCTTCTGGTCGTGCAACTGTGGAGCCTAAGAAGGCAGAGAGCACCACATACATAAAGATCCCAAGGATAATGAAGAAGACCGTATTGAGCGAGATTGACTCTGCTAGGTGCTGGGTAATTGGAGAGTTTGGAGCGAGAAAATCCTTGACAACAGGGATATCTGCTCTAAAAATCCAAACAGCTACTAAACCAATCACATAGACAAAAATATGAGTAAAAATCACTCCGAAGAGTCCGAGCATGCGTGCGAAGAAATAGTCGGTTGCTTTGATACTAGAGAAGACCACTTCCATGATCTTAGTTCCCTTTTCACTGGCTACTTCTTGGGCTGTGATACTAGAGTAGAAGATCAATATCATATAAAGCAACATTCCCAGACCACCTGCAACCATGGTTTGCACCATTTTCAAGCCTTCTTTTTTCTCATCAATTTTTTCTTTGAGAGAAACCTGTTGAGACAAGGCCGTCAGTTGCTCTTTGCTTAGATTAGCACGCGCTAGATTGATTCCTTGTTGGACTTGGCTTAATTTCGCAGCGACAAGGGTTTTCAATTCTGTTTTCATGGCTTGGTCGCCCACATAAGTAGCTTCTAGCTGACCATCTTTTTCATCAACTGTCAAGTAAGCAGCAACTTTCTCATCCTTGATGGCTTTTTTAGCAGCAGCTTCATCTTTGTAGTCTAAGGTCAAGTTATCGGTTCCTTTGAGGCTTTCTTTGACAGCTGGCACTTCTGTCACCAAGGCCACCTGATTCTTAGCATCTGTAGAAGAATCCGTCAAATAACCGATTCCGACGCCCAATCCCAAAAAGAGGAAGGGACCGAAGACCATGAAGAGAAAACTCCATGATTTCACTTGTCTGATATAGGTTTCTTTCATTACGACAAACATCTGTTTCATACTTCTACTCCTGATTCAAGTTTAAAGATCTCATCAATAGTTGGGGCTTGGTGGTCAAAGGTCGCAAGGTAGTGGCCCTTGGTCAAGCGATCAAATAATTCTGGTCCAGCTGACGCATCATCCAAGATCAGCTTCCAAGTCCCTTGCTTGGTCATGCTGACCTTGGTCACGTGTGGCAGAGCTTCTAGCTCTTCTTTGCTAAAGTCGTTAGAGACAAAGAGGCGAGTCTTGCCATAGCTATTCCGGACCTCTTGGACAGGCCCTGAAAGGACAACCGAACCATCACGGATCATTAGGATATCATCACACAACTCTTCGACGTTGGTCATGACGTGGTCAGAAAAGATAATGGTTGCCCCACGCTCTTTTTCTTCAAAGATGACCTGCTTGAGCACTTCTGTATTGACCGGATCCAAGCCGCTAAAGGGTTCATCTAAAATGATCAATTTAGGCTCATGGATCAAGGTGATGATCAATTGAACCTTCTGTTGGTTTCCTTTTGAGAGGCTCTTGATTTTATCGGTCAATTTCCCTTTTACTTGGAGTTTTTCCATCCAGGTCGGTAATTTTTCCTTGACCTCGGCGGTGCTCATTCCTTTTAAGGCAGCCAAATAGCGGACCTGCTCAAAAATCGTGAGTTTTGGCATGAGACTACGTTCTTCTGGCAAATAACCAATTTCCTTGTAGGTCTCTTGCGTAATCGCTTTGCCACCTAGGCGAATCTCACCGCTGTAGTCCAAAAAGCGCAAGATGCTGTGGAAAATAGTTGTTTTCCCGGCACCATTTTTCCCAACTAAGCCAAGGATATGCCCTTGTTGAGCTGTCAGATCTACTCCGAAGAGAACCTGCTTATTCCCAAAGCTTTTTTCTAAATTTCTAATTTCTAACATGGATGACTCCTTTACTCTTTATAATAACGTTTGGTAATCTTGTATTGTGAGACCAAGATATAGAGATAAATCAGTGATACAACTACTAAGGCTAATAAGATATCGGTATGGAAAAAGGTACCAATCAAGAAAATTCCAATTAAAGCAAAAGGCAAGATATAATTGCTTAACTTAATGATAATTTCATAGTTTTCCTCGTAGCTAATCTGCTTTTCTGCTTCATCCATCATACTCATCATAAATTCCCGCACTTCTTTGGCATTAGCATTGCGGGGAATCGTTTTTCCATAAATCAGATGGAAGGTCTTGCGAAAGAAGATATCCGATAGGAAAAATAGGGCAATCAAGATAAGAAAGAGATAGAGCATGGTAAAATCTCCAAAGATAAAAAACAAGTTTCCTGTTCCAGGTCTATCCATAGACATCAATTGACTATAAAATATGACGACTAAAAAGTATGGTAAGATCAAGATTCCTTTAACAATGGTTGCTAAACCATAAAGTTTTTTCTTTTGAACGTCATAGTGATATGCCTCATCTTCATCTTCTATTTGAAGCATCTTTTGATGGACTTTTCTTCCCCACATCAGTAAGCCCATCGTAATCATAAACACAATCAGGAATAAAACTGCAGAACCCAAATAGAGTACTTCTGTACTAAAGAAAGATTGAATTTCAATTGGCTTTTCTGATCCGAACATCCCTGTCAAAACTCCGATAACTCCTCCGATCAAACCAGAAACTGTAATGATCCCTACATTTCTCCAAAAACGGTAACGTGGAGATCTTTTTTGTGGTTGCTTTTTCATAATCATTCCTCTTCCTCTACTAGACTAAAAACATTTTCCACAGGCTCTTTGAAAACCTGGGCGATGGTGATGGCAATAATAACCGAAGGAGTATATTCCCCCCGTTCCAAGAGACTGATGGACTGACGCGAGACCCCTGCTAGCTTGGCTAGCTCAGATTGGTTGAGACCATCACGCGCCCTCAGCTCTTTCAGTCGATTTTTTAAGATCATGGCTTTCGCCCCCTTATAGTTGAATATCTTGAATATCTTCGATACGGACTAATTTGGTTTCTCTTTGTTGTTTATTGGTCTCACGACTCAATTTGACCCAATCTTCATCGATATCCATAATTTCATATTTGGTTCCAAAACCATTTACTGTAACAGTGGCCGTTTGGCCTTTCAATTCTTCTAAAAGTCTAGACATTTCTTGATTTCCTTTCAATTGTTTTTCCAATCGTCTGATGCGTCTGTTCAATCCTTTTATCTTCTTTTCTGAGCTTGCATAAACTATAAGCAGAAAAGGGATAAATAGAATCCATATGGCTCCCATAAGAATACCTCTCCTTCCTTCGTCTAAAACTATTGTAACGCTTCTTTTTATTTTTGACAAGCATCTTTGTCAAAAATAAAAAGAACATTGTCAAAATTATTGAAAATAAGATATAAGTAGCTCACCTTTTCAAACCTTTTAATGTATCTCTCCTTCGATAAACGACTTGGAAAAATTGATGTATAAGATGCTGTTAAGAAAGCACCCAAAACCAAATAATTTCAGATAATCAGAAGTTTGGAGAACTGTCTTAACCTGAGCCTAAAAATTAAAAATCGAGGACTCAAACTTTACTCATGGAACTTCGGAGAAGATCGCTGACATTTGCTATCACCTAAGGAAAGTTTCAAAATTCAAGCTATACATTTTCTTGGGCATTACTAGTTTTGAAATAGAAAAAACTAGCAAGAATCTTCAATCCTGCTAGTCATTTGTCTTATCATTATGATTTTGTTCAGTCAGTACATAACCGACTGACTAAGTTAAGGTGATTATTTGTCGCCAAAAACTTTGAAACGACCTTCTGTTTGGATGTCCTTATCTCCAGCTGGTGCGACGATTTGACCAAATGGTGCTTGGGCACGGAGTTTCCAGTTAGCTGGAATATCATATTTTTCAGCCAATTGGGCATCAACAAGTGGGTTATAGTGTTGCACGTTCATGCCGATATTCTTCTCAGCCAAAGCCAACCATGTCGCATAAAGAGCGA
>OGJS01000688.1_pt1 | contig 19014 bp, 20 predicted proteins | sample 1572241 | NCBI WGS metagenome assembly OGJS01 (sample SAMEA2582145, study PRJEB24529) | metagenome | biome: Human gut stool | place: China | collected 2011 | reverse complement strand
CTTTTAGTTGACCGAGTTTTGGAAACGAACGGTGTCGATAAGCTGATTGCCATCAAAAACGTCACCGTCAACGAACCTCAGTTTACCGGTCACTTCCCGGGCGTTCCTGTCATGCCAGGCGTTCTGATCATCGAAGCGATGGCTCAGGCCTGCGCAATGCTGGCTTTTGCAAGAATGGGCGGCGAAAGAGATCCTGAGAAACTTTTTTATTTCGCTTCTATTGACAACGCTCGCTTCAAACGCGTTGTGATCCCGGGCGACCAGCTTCGCTTTGAGTGCACATTCCTGCGTGAAAAACTCGGCATGATCAAAATGCACTGCGATGCAACAGTTGACGGTCAGCTGGCAGCATGTGCCGACATGATGTGCTCCTATCGTTCACCTAAATAAAGGAAAACATATGGCTCAGATCCATCCCTCATCCTTAGTAGATCCTCAAGCCAAACTTGCGGAGAACGTTGTCGTCGGTCCGTTCTGCACGATCGGTCCCCACGTTGAAGTCGGTGAAGGAACCACTTTGCAGAGCCATATTGTTCTTACCGGCCATACCAAGATCGGTAAGAACAACAAGATTTATGCCTTTGCAGCGATCGGTATCGATCCTCAGGATAAAAAATACCGCGGCGAGGAAACTCAGCTGATTATCGGTGACAATAACGTTATTCGCGAACACTGCACACTCTCTGTAGGAACCGTACAAGACAAGGGAGTAACTATTGTCGGAAACGGCAATCTGCTGATGGCCAATGTCCATGTCGCCCATGACTGCGTCATCGGAAACGACACCATCATTGCCAACAACGTCGGCTTTGCCGGCCACGTTCATGTTGCTGACGACGTGATCGTCGGCGGGCAGTCCGGGATTCACCAATTCGTCAAGATCGGGAAGGGCGCGATGCTGAGCGGCGGAAGCATGGTTCGTCAGGACTGCATCCCCTACGGTATGTATCAAGGTTACCCGGCATCTCCCTTCGGCATCAATCTCGAAGGCATGAAGCGCCACGGCTATTCAAGAGCTGCCATGCATGCGGCCCGCGAAAGCTACAAACTGATCTTCCGTGAAGGCAAGACCGTTCCGGAGGCAGTGGAAGCCATCAAGGCTTACGCATCAACCTTAGAAGATGAACAGGCTAAGAAAGTCTGCGAACTGATGTGCGAATTCACAGAGCAGGCAACTCGAGGATTGGCTCGCTAATGGAGCAATTGACTAATAACAGCATTATCTGGGCAGCCGGAGAGAACAGCGGAGATTATTTAGCTTCGCGTGTTCTGCCGGCTGTTGCCGCATCTCGTCCGAATCTAAAGATGGAAGGTATCGGCGGAGACAGAATGATCCAGGACGGCTTGGATCCTTGGTTTCATGCCAGCGAACTTTCCGTCCGAGGCTATTTGGAAGTGATCCGCCATCTGCCGCGAATTTTAAAAATTCGCCGCGAAATGATGCGCCGTACTATCCAGTTTCGCCCTGCTGCCTACATCGGGATTGATGCTCCTGACTTTAATCTGTCGATTGAAGAGAAGGTTAGAGCTTCGGGTATTCCGGTCGTTCACATGGTGGCTCCAGCCGTCTGGGCTTGGCGTCCGCAGAGAATTCACCAAATCAAACGTGCGGTGGATCATTTGCTTTTGATTTTCCCTTTTGAAGAGAAAATTTTTAAAGAAGCTGGTATACCCAGCACTTACATCGGTCATCCTCTGGCAGAGATTATTCCGATGGAGCCGGATACGGAAGGTGCGAGACGCAAACTGAACATCGTTGCGCAAGGCCCCGTGGTTGCCATACTTCCCGGCAGCCGAAAAGACGAAATCCGCTGGTGCGCTCCGGCATTTTTCGGCTCCGCCTCTTTAGTTCTGAAGCAGGAACCGAGAACTCGATTCATTGTCCCGGCGGCGGATGAACAGCGAAAGAAAGAGATTTTAGAAGTTCTTAACCGTTTTCCCGACGTCAAAGACCATACAGTGCTTTTGGAAGGGAAGTCGCATTTGGCGATGGAAGCGGCCGATGCCATCTTGGTGGCGAGCGGCACTGCGACGCTTGAAGCCGCGCTTTATAAAAAGCCTTTAGTCGTCGGTTACGCGATGCCGGCACTTTCCGCAATGTTGATTCTTTCCAAAGGCCAGACAAAGTGGATCAGTCTGCCCAACATTTTGGCGCAGAAGACCTTAGTTCCCGAGTGCGTTCAGATGTTCTGTTCGCCTGAAATTCTTTCGTCTCATTTGCTTCACGCACTTGAGCCGAAGCGGCAGGAATATCTCAAAGAAGTATTTTCAGAAATGCATGAAACATTGCTGAGGCCGACCGCTCAGCTGGCGACAGAAGCAATCGATCAGGTTCTAAAACACTGATGGCTGATTATTTATTTGACGGCGAAGAAACGATTGCCACGCTTGTCTGCGGCGTGGACGAAGCCGGCCGCGGCCCTTTAGCCGGACCGGTTGTTGCCGCAGCGGTAATTCTGAATCCCGATCATCCGATCGAAGGACTCAGGGATTCAAAAAAACTGACTGCTCATGCAAGAGAGGTTCTTGCGGAGCAGATCAAAACGCATGCGCTCGCCTGGGCGATTGCTGAGAGCTCAGTGGCCGATATCGACCGTATGAACATTCTGCAGGCGACGATGGCAGCCATGCGCAAAGCCGTGCTTCAGCTTGATCCGAAACCGGATTTGGTGCTGGTGGACGGCAACCGTCTTCCGGAACTTCCGTTCCGGGCAGAGCCCATTGTCAAGGGCGACGACTTGATTCCGGAGATTTCCGCAGCGTCTATTTTGGCAAAAACTTATCGGGACGCCTTAATGAAAATCCTCGGCGGAATGTATCCGAAATACGGTTTTGAGCAGCATGCGGGATACGGTACGGCATACCATCTCAAAATGCTGGAGAAATGGGGGCCGTGTCCGGTGCACCGAATGACGTTCGGTCCCGTGGCGTTGATTGCAAAGAAATTTGAGCGCCGAGCCGACCGTAAAAAGCGAAAGGGACAGTAAATGGAATTCATGCGGATCACAAGCGCAGCCAATCCTTCAATAAAACTTGCAAAGAATTTGGCGCAGCACCCGAGAGCGGCGAGAAAAGAAGGTTTATCTCTTGCCGAAGGAATTCATTTGGCCCGAGAACTTCTTTTGCATTCCGAGCTTGTCCGCAAAGTATTTTTAAGAGAAGGGGCGGAGAAGAATTTTGAAATCTCTGAAATCTTACAAAGATATCTGTCGTTAAAGATTCCTGTGGTTCAGCTGTCTTCCCAAATCTACAGCTCGATTTCTCCTGTGGACACCAGTGCCGGGATTATTTGTGAGATCCGTATTCCTGAAGATGGGAACATCAAAAAAGACGAAGATTGGATTTATCTTGACGGTGTCCAAGATCCCGGCAATGTCGGAACCATTCTTCGTTCTGCATTGGCTTCGGGCGTGACGAATATTGCTCTGTCTCAGCAATGCGCCTACGTCTGGTCCCCAAAAGTTCTGCGTTCCGCCATGGGAGCTCATTTCTTCTGCAACATTATTTCTTCCGTCGAACTCGAAGAGATCAAAGAAAAAACGGGCGCCGCTTGCTTAGTTGCTGACGCCCGAGGCGGAAAAGATCTCTACGAAGAAAAATGGGGAAAAGACCACACCTTATGGGTGTTCGGAAGCGAAGGCCTAGGCGTTTCTGAAAAAGCCCTGGAACTCTCCGATTTGACGCTGTTGATTCCTTTGGATTCCAGAGTGGAAAGCCTCAACGTTGCAACAGCGGCTTCCGTCTGTCTGTTTGAACAGCGCAGACGCCGGTTGGCTTACCGTACAGAAAAATAATATGCGGCCGAGTCGGCCGCATATCCAAAATCAACTCATTCAGTCATCACATTCCCATGTGCGGGTCGATGTTGATCTTGAGCTCAAGCAGAATCGTTGCAGAAATTTCTTCAATGGACTTAGAAGTGGAGGAAAGATATTTGATGCCTTCACGATCCATCATTCGCTGGGCTTCTTCGACTTCATATTCGCAGTTTTCTATTGAAGCGTATTTGGAGTTGGGGCGTCGCTCGCCGCGGATTTCAGAAAGACGTTTGGGAGAAATGGACAGACCGAAAATCTTGTCTTTGCAGTTTTCCAGAGCAGGGGGCAGCTCGCCTCGTTCGAAATCTTCCGGGATAAGCGGGTAGTTAGCTGCTTTGACACCGTACTGCATGGCTAAGTACAAGCTGGTCGGAGTCTTACCGCTGCGCGAGACACCTACCAGCACCACGTCTGCCTCTTCCAAGCCTTTGTTGGTTTGTCCGTCGTCGTGTGCGAGCGTGTAGTTAATCGCATCAATACGGCGGTTGTATCTTTCTTGGTCGCCGATTTCGTGACTCTTGCCGACGGAGTGGTCGCTCGGGACGCCAAGTTCACGTTCCAGAGGTCCGACGAACGAGCGGAAGAGCTCGATGACGAAAGCGTTGCAGTATTCGTTAAAAGTAGAAGCTAAGGAGCCTGCGACAAGGGTAGAGAAGACAATCGGCCGCACGCCGTTCTCTTTGCCGACTTCGTTGATTCTCAAGGCCGCAGCCTTGGCTTTTTCTTCCGTGTTCACGAAAGGCATGCGGTAGCGCAGGTATTTAAGACCGTGAAACTGCGCTAAAACAGCATTTGCTAAAGTTTCTGCAGTAATTGCCGTAGCGTCAGATACAAAAAACACGGTACGCTGAGTCGGTTTGTCAGGGGTTTCGTTTACGTTTGAATTCATAAAATTTAACGCTGTTAGATGAAGTTACGAACTTAACGCTAAAAGAACGGCTAAAATTTAGCAAATTTTTTCACTCAATTTCGAGGTAAACATGACACAAGGACGTTTCGTCATTCCATTCAGCCAACTTCGTATGACAGATGTTGACATCGTAGGCGGCAAGAATGCTTCTCTTGGCGAACTGCTTAGCCAGCTTACAGAAGCCGGCATTAGAGTACCTGACGGCTTTGCAACGACGGCTGAAGCCTTCAGAGTCTTTTTAAAAGAAGGCGGTCTTGATAAAAGAATCGAAGATCGTCTGAGCAAGTTAGACGTTGATGATGTTAAAGAGCTGGCAAAGGCCGGCGCTGAAATTCGTGAATGGATTGAAAAAGCTCCTTTCCCGGCCCAGCTCGAAAAAGAAATCAGAGAACACTATGAGTGGCTCAAGGGCGACCAGAAGGAAATTTCCGTTGCTGTTCGTTCTTCCGCTACTGCCGAAGACCTTCCGGACGCTTCCTTTGCCGGCCAGCAGGAAACTTACCTGAACGTCGTCGGTCTCGAACAAGTGTTCGCAAGAATGAAGGAAGTATTCGCTTCTCTCTACAACGACCGTGCGATCTCTTACCGCGTTCACAAAGGCTTTAATCACGCTGATGTAGCCCTTTCCGCCGGTGTCCAGAGAATGGTTCGCTCCGATAAGGGTGCTGCCGGTGTTATGTTTACGATGGATACCGAAAGCGGCTTTGATCAGGTCGTTTTCATTACAGCCAGCTACGGCCTCGGTGAAACCGTTGTTCAGGGCGCTGTGAACCCGGACGAATACTTTGTTCACAAGCCCATCATGGAAATGGGCAAATTCCCGATCATCCGTAAAGTTCTCGGCAGCAAGAAGATCAAGATGATCTTCGACACAGACAAGTCCAGTGGACGCTCTGTGAAGGTGGTTGATGTTCCCGAATCCGAACGCCGCAAGTTCGCTTTGAACGACGACGAAATCATTCAGCTTGCCAAGTACGCCCGTATTATTGAAAAACACTACGGCCGTCCGATGGACATTGAATGGGGCAAAGACGGCATCGACGGCAAACTCTATATTCTTCAGGCTCGTCCCGAGACCGTGAAGAGCCGTCAGAAGAAGGCTGATGTTCAGCAGAAATTCGTTCTTCTCGGCAAAGGCGAAATCCTGGTAACCGGCCGCGCTATCGGTCAGAAGATCGGCGCCGGTAAGGTCCGTATTGTTGCCGGTCCGGAACAGATGGACCTGGTTCAGGAAGGAGACGTCCTTGTTACGGACATGACCGATCCTAACTGGGAACCGGTGATGAAGAAGGCCAGCGCTATTGTTACCAACCGCGGCGGCCGTACCTGCCACGCAGCTATTATTGCTCGTGAGCTCGGTATCGCCGCTGTTGTCGGCTGCGGCGACGCTACCGAAGTCCTCAAAGACGGTCAGGAAGTTACCGTCTCCTGCGCCGAAGGCGATACAGGCAATATTTACAACGGCCTGATCCCGTTCGAAATCAAAGAAGTGAAACAGGGCGAACTGCCTGAGATCCCCGTTAAGATCATGATGAACGTGGGCAATCCTCAGCTTGCATTCGACTTCCAGTCCATCCCGAACAAGGGTGTCGGTCTGGCTCGTCTTGAATTCATTATCAATAACAACATCGGCATCCATCCGCAAGCCTGCTTAGCTTATCCGGATCTTCCTGAAGATCTGAGAAGAGCCGTTGAAGAAGCATCCGCCGGTTACGAAAACCCGCGTGAATTCTTCAAAGAAAAGATCGCCGAAGGTGTTGCCACGATTGCTGCCGCTTTCTATCCGAAGAAAGTGATCGTTCGTATGTCCGACTTCAAGAGCAATGAATACCGCAAACTCTTAGGCGGCAAGCTCTACGAACCGGAAGAAGAAAACCCCATGCTCGGTTTCCGCGGTGCAAGCCGTTACGTTTCCGAAGACTTCAAAGAATGCTTTGCAATGGAATGCGAAGCTCTGAAGAAAGTCCGCGACGAAATGGGTCTGACCAATGTCGAAATCATGATCCCGTTTGTCAGAACCGTGAAGGAAGCCAAGGAAGTTAACGAACGTCTGAACGAACAAGGTCTCAAGCGCGGCGTGAACGGTCTTCGTCTCAACATGATGTGCGAAATCCCGAGTAATGCCCTGCTCGCCGAGAAGTTCCTTGAACACTTCGACGGCTTCTCTATCGGGTCCAATGACTTGACCCAGCTGACACTCGGTCTGGACCGCGACTCCGGACTGGTTGCCAACTTCTTCGATGAACGCGACGAAGCAGTGAAGGTCCTCTTGGCTCGCGCCATCAAGGCCTGCCGTGAGAAGGGTGCTTACGTCGGCATTTGCGGCCAAGGCCCGTCCGACCATCCCGACTTAGCTCAGTGGCTGATGGAAGAAGGTATCGAGTCCATTTCTCTGAACCCGGATACTGTCGTCAACACTTGGCGCAGACTGGCTAAAGACGTTAAGAAATAATTCTTAGTTTCTAAGCCTTACCAAACGGCCGTTTTCCTTTCGGATGCGGCCGTTTTCGCGTTCTTAACCTATAATTGACTCACGGTCAAAAGAGAGACCTCAAAGAAGGGAACGCATTATGGGATTGTCGTATTTTTGGTTTATTGCCGCTGCAGTGATCGGCGCGATGGATCTTTACTTCGGCAATGCTTTTCTATTGGTGATTTCAGCTGCCGCTTTTACGACAGCCCTTTTTTCCTTCTTCCTCAGTTCCGTTTATTTACAAGTCGCCATCTTCACCGTCATTTCTCTTTTAGTGATCAGTTATCTGATGCTTTTGCAGCGTCACTTGAGAGAAGTCGACTTTTATTCCGAAATTCTCCGCCGGCACATTGGTAAAACCGTGACGGTTCACGAATGGAGGCACAATCGGTACGCGACCGTCCAATACAACGGGCGAGTTTGGGAAGCCGAGATTGCTTTTAATGCGGGCGGTAATCTTCGTGCAGGGAAATACAAAATATGGAAAATGCTTTCGAACCGGCTAGTTCTGATTCCGTAGAAGGAAAAATCCCGGAGGGCGTCAGCCTCCCCAATCTTGACGATCCTCTCGTCATTAAAGATTTATTGAGAGCTCATGCAATGGCGGTCTCTAAACGCCTTGCTGAAGCCGTTCATAAAAATGTTCGTCGAGAAGAAGTCGTTCAAGCCGACCAGAGAGCCGCCGCATTCTTGGCTACAACGCTTTTAGGTCAAAATCCCGCTTATGCAAAGGCGTCTGTAAACACGCCCGAAAGAATTGAAAAGCTGCTTCGCGCCGAATTCACGGAGGCTTTGAAAGGCTTCGGGATCAAAGAGGAAGAGGCCGCTGATCCGGCTGTCTTTATGCAGCTCGTGATGTTTCTGTTCACAAACCAAGTCCACGAACTCATCAATGAACTGCAGAAAAATCCGGATGATATCGAAGCAAAAGGTCCGCAGGCTCTCGACGCTCTTCTTGAGTCTTGGGTGAAAAAATTAACTAAAGAGAAGTGCGATGCCTAAATGTATTAAACCGAGCTGCAACCGCGGCTGCTGCGGCCACGACCACAGCTCCAAGGCGGAGCAGGCGCCTTCTATCGTGGACATTGAAGTCGTCAGAAAAATTCTCTCCCAGGCCGTTGTGAACATGTGCAAACGGGCTATTGCGTGTGCGGAAGGCGAACTGACGAGAGATGAGCTCGCAGAGAAGGATATGAAGCTCATGGAGTGGCTCGGGGAGACTTTCTGCGGTAACAACAGTCATTTTGGACCGGGCCCTGAAGACTGGACAACCGAAGGTTTGGCAGAATACATCAAACAGGCTCTTCCCCAGATAGAGGAGAACCCGGAAGGCGGGGGAATGAGTTCTGATGAGGTCGTCGTCAAAGCCTGCGCGATTTTTGTCGGAGAAGCCTATAAGGCTATCCATGATGCTCTGAAAGCCGGGTTCCCGCTGCTGGATGCCGATGAATTACCGGCGCCCGTCGCTTCTTTTGTCGAATCCTGGACCCTTTTGTTCGTCGGTGCTCCGATGGGCAGCAATAACTAAAACTGAAAATAGGAAAAAGAAAATAATGAATAACTTTGAATACTCTAATCCCACACGTTTAGTTTTCGGCAAAGGAGAAGAAAGCCGTATCGGTGAGCTGATGCGTGCCCGTGTGCCGGCGATGAGCCCCGTGCTGGTGGTTTACGGCGGCGGTTCTGCCAAAGCCAGTGGGCTCTTGGAACGCATCTCCGAATCGTTAAAAGCTGCCGACCTTGTGCCGATTGAATTGGGCGGCGTGACTCCGAACCCGCAGCTTTCTTTTGTTCAGAAAGGTATCCTTTTGGCCCGCGAGCACAGAGTTAAAGCGATCCTCGCTGTCGGGGGTGGAAGCGTCATCGATGCTTCTAAGGCAATAGCCATCGGCGTTCCTTATGTTGGCGATGTTTGGGATTTCTTTACAAAGAAAATTATGCCGACAGAAGCGCTTCCGGTTGCTGCTGTGCTCACGCTTCCTGCTGCAGGCAGCGAACAGAGTATCCGTATTGTGATTTCGAACGGAGACAGAAAGCTCGGCGCCGGTTCTCCGCTGGTCCGTCCGTTTGTGAGCGTCATTGATCCCGACCTTTTCTTTACGCTTCCGGAAAAGCAAATCCGGGCCGGTGTGATCGACATGATGAGTCACATCATGGAGCGCTACTTTACTCAAACTAAGAATACAGACTTTGTAGACGGTCAGGCTGAAAGCGCTATGAAGACAATCATGAAAAACGGCTTGAAGCTCAAAAAGAATCCCAAGGATTACGATGCTTGGTGTCAGATCGGCTTGGCCGGATCTTTTGCGCACAACGGATATTACGGACTAGGACAGGTTGAAGACTGGGCATCTCACGGCATGGAGCATGAACTGAGCGCCTGGGATACGACAATTACGCACGGAGAGGGGCTTGCGGTTGTGATTCCGGCATGGATGAAGTACGTCTGGCGTGCCAATCCTAAACGCTTTGTTCAGTTTGCACGCAACGTCATGGGCGTAAAAGGCGAAGGCTCCGATGAAGAAATCATTCGGAAAGGCATCAAGACTTTCAGAAGGTTCCTGAAGAAGATGGGTGCGCCTAAGAATCTGAAGGAACTCGGCGCAGAGAAAGCCGATCCAAAAGAACTCGCGAAAAAAGCGGTGGAAATCCCCGGAAAATTAGGAAACTTCCTCCCGCTTTATGAGAAGGACATCGTCAAGATCTACAAGCTGATGCGTTAATTTTGAGTTTTTGTGAGAGGCACTTCGGTGCCTTTCTCTTTTTCTGGCGCCGCCGGAACGGAGTGAGTGAAATGCTTCTCCCAGTTTTTGACATATTCCTCAGGGAGCATCTTCGACTTAATAATTAAGAGGTTTCCCCCGTTTTTGGTTTCTGAAACTTTGACGAAATTGAAGCTGCCTGTAAGAACGATATCATCATCAACAATGATGATTTTGTCGTGCGCGGTGCGGTGAGCGGTATCAAAGAAAGTCGGGACGCCGGCTTCGATGAGATCTTCGGTCGTATTCGGTTTCTTCTTAGGCATTTTCTTGTCAATGATGACATCGACCTTCACACCGCGCTGATGAGCGCGGATGAGTGCCCCGGTAATTTCTTTGTTGGAGAAAAGAAAGGCCTGCATACGAATGCGGGATTTTGCGCTGTCAATGGATCTCACGATGGCGTCTTCTGCTCCCCCGTTCGGAGAGAAGAAGACCGCGGCTTCCGTGGGATAGAAAGGAGAGGCGAAAGCCGGAGCTGCTAGGAAAAGGGCAGCAGCGTGAACTAAACAAAAAAAGATGTGTTTCATAACGATGTAAAAAGAGAGCTGCCGATTGGCAGCTCGAAGAAAGATTATTTTCGATTAAGCGTTCTGTTTTTCAGCAGACGGCCTTGTTCGCGTTTCCACTCCCGCTTACCGATATCGGCTCGGTTTTTAAACAGCTTTTTGCCTTTGCCGAGGCCGAGTTCGAGTTTGACTCGGCCGTCTTTAAAGTGCATGTCCAAAGGAATCAGCGAATAACCGGCTTGTTCAACGCGGCCGATCAAACGCATGATTTCATGCTTATGAAGAAGGAGCTTACGGTTGCGCGTCGGATCCGCTTTTTCGTGTGTACTGGCGGTTTTCAGAGGCGTAATGTTTGCATTCAATAAGAATAGTTCACCGTTTCTGACGAAAACGTGAGCTTCTTTAATGGAAGCGCCGCCGGCACGGATGGATTTCACTTCCCATCCTCTTAGTTCCAGACCGGCTTCAAATTTTTCTTCAATATCGTAGTCGAATCTGGCTTTTTTATTTTGAATAATTGCCAAGGTTGCTCTCCAAGTAATAATGGCTTACAGCGAATTGATGCGGCCAAGGCCGAAAACGGGCTGAAAGCCGAGTAAAATCTGCACAATTTTACTTTATTCGAGGTACGGGAGGTTCATTTGCTGTTATCAGCCGTAAAACAAACACCCTCCGGACTGCTCAAAAAAGTTCTTGAGCTTCCCGAAGGTTCAACGGTCGGGGACGTACTGCGTGCACTCAACTGGCAAAAAACCGAGGAAATCGGTCTGAGTATTTACGGTCGGCGCTGCAAAGAAGAAGACCTCCTCAAGGACGGTGACCGAATTGAATTAACCGAACCGCTCCGAATCGATCCTAAAGAAGCCAGACGGCTTCGCGCTTTAAATAAACCGCTTTTGGCAACTCGAGGTCGGAAACATGCAAAATAAAATTTCACCCTTCGAATAAATACCTATTGCTGGTGGCAAAAACAGCATCGTCAATTTACGTATAATTGTTTTTTGTGCTTAGAGGTTCAACAATGCGACTCCTTCAAAAGGCTTTAACCTTTGACGACGTTCTCCTCGTTCCTGCATACTCGAACGTACTTCCCCGCGAGACCGTCCTTTCCACACAATTCACCAGAGACCTCCGTTTAAACATCCCGTTCTGCTCTGCAGCTATGGATACGGTTACTGAAGCTAATTTGGCCATTGCCTTAGCTCAGGAAGGCGGCATCGGTATTATTCATAAAAACATGACAGCCCAGGCTCAGGCTGCCGAAGTTAATAAAGTTAAACGCCACGAAGCAGGCATGGTTGCCGACCCGATCACCATCGGTCCGGACATGATTGTTGCCGACGTGATTCGTCTGACTCGCGAACACAACATTTCCGGTCTTCCCGTTGTTCAGGGCGAAAAAGTCCTCGGTATGGTTACACACCGCGACCTTCGCTTCGAAGACCGCATGGACGCCAAGATCAGTGAAATCATGACACCGGCCGAGCGCCTGATCACGATTAAAGAAGGCGCCACACTCGACGACGCTAAGAAACTGATGCACGAGCATCGCCTTGAAAGAGTTCTGGTTGTTGACGACAACTTCCACCTTCGCGGCTTGATGACCGTCAAAGACATCATCAAAGCAACCGAACATCCGTATGCTTCCAAAGATAAACACGGCAAACTGCTTGCCGGTGCAGCTGTCGGCGTCGGAGCCGGTACGGAAGAACGTGTCGAACTGCTGGTTGACGCCGGCGTCGACGTATTGGTTGTTGATACAGCCCACGGCCATTCTCAGGGCGTGCTTGACCGCGTCAAGTGGGTTAAGCAGCACTATCCTCAGGTTCAGGTTATTGGCGGAAACATTGCTACTGCCGCTGCTGCTCTGGCCCTCGTTGAAAACGGTGCAGACGCTGTTAAAGTCGGCATCGGCCCGGGTTCTATTTGTACGACTCGCGTTGTTGCCGGTGTCGGTGTTCCGCAGATTACTGCCGTCTCTAACGTTGCCGAAGCTCTTCAAGGCTCCGGTGTTCCTCTGATCGCTGACGGCGGTATCCGCTTCTCCGGCGACGTCGCAAAAGCCATCGCAGCCGGTGCCAATACCGTCATGATGGGCGGTATGTTTGCCGGTACTGACGAAGCTCCGGGCGAAATCATTTTGTATCAGGGCCGCTCCTACAAGAGCTACCGCGGTATGGGCTCTCTCGGCGCTATGAACAAAGGCTCTGCCGACCGTTACTTCCAGGACAACAATAACGGCAATGTTGATAAGTTTGTACCGGAAGGTATTGAAGGTATGGTTCCCTACAAAGGAAGCGTTCTTGCCATCATCTATCAGATGTGCGGCGGCCTTCGTTCTTCTATGGGCTACTGCGGCTGCCGTACGATTGATGAGATGCGCAGCAAAGCCTGCTTTGTTGAAATCACATCTGCCGGCTGGCGTGAATCTCATGTTCACGATGTGAAGATCACGAAGGAAGCTCCGAACTACAGACTGGAACATTAATTTCCCTACATGTCTGAAATTTCGGATTAATATGACGGACAAGAGTCGACTCGAGTTTTATAGACTCGGGCCGACTTTTGTTTTTAATTGATATTTAGCGAAGATGAACCACGATCGAATTTTAATTCTTGACTTCGGAAGCCAAGTTACGCAATTGATTGCGCGCCGTATTCGTGAAGCTCACGTTTACTGCGAAGTCCACTCCTGCGACGTATCGGATGAATTTATTAAAGAATTCAAGCCGAGCGGCATCGTCCTGTCCGGCTCTCACATGAGCGCTTATGAAGAATCTACGGACCGCGCTCCGAAGGCCGTCTTTGAAATCGGTGTTCCGGTTTTAGGCATTTGCTACGGCATGCAGACAATGGCTGAGCAGCTCGGCGGCAAGGTTGAAAACGGTGCTCAGCGTGAGTTCGGCTACGCAGAAGTTCGTGAACACGGCCACACAAAACTCTTGAAGAATATATCCGACTTTACGGATAAAGACGGCAAGAGCTATCTGAAGGTTTGGATGAGCCACGGCGACAAAGTCACTGAAATGCCGCCGGGATTCAAACTGATGTGCTCGACTCCGACTTGCCCCATTGCCGGTATGGCTGATGAGGGAAGAGGCTTCTACGCTGTTCAGTTCCACCCGGAAGTCACACATACTGAAAAGGGCCGTGAAATTCTTGAGACATTCGTTCTTAAGATCTGCAAAGCCAATCCCGACTGGGTTATGGGCAACTTCGCACAGGAAGCGGTTGAAAAAATTCGCCATCAGGTCGGTAAAGACGAAGTTATTCTCGGTCTTTCCGGCGGCGTCGATTCTTCCGTTACCGCTGCCTTGATTCATCGTGCTATCGGCGATCAGCTGACCTGCGTCTTCGTGGATAACGGTCTTCTTCGTCTGCACGAAAGAGAGCAGGTTGCCCAGACTTTCCGTGACAACATGGGTATGAAGCTGATTGTGGTTGATGCTTCCGACCGTTTCATGGATGCTTTAGCCGGAGTTACCGATCCCGAAGCCAAACGTAAGATCATCGGTCGTCTGTTTGTCGAAGTTTTCCAGGAAGAAGCTGAAAAACTTCAGAACGCTAAGTGGCTTGCTCAAGGCACCATTTATCCTGACGTCATTGAATCCAACGGTGCTAAGACTAAGAAGGCTCAGACTATTAAGTCTCACCATAACGTCGGCGGCTTACCCGATACACTGCATCTGAAGCTTCTCGAACCGCTTCGCGAACTCTTCAAAGACGAAGTTCGTGAACTTGGTATCGCTCTGGGACTGCCGGCTGAAATGGTTTATCGCCATCCATTCCCCGGACCCGGCCTCGGTGTTCGTATTCTCGGCGCTATCAAGCGCGAATACGCCGATCTTCTGAGAGAAGCCGATGCGATCTTCATTGAAGAACTTCGCAACGCCGGCTGGTACGACAAAGTCAGCCAGGCTTTCGTTGTCTTCCTGCCGGTTAAGAGCGTCGGTGTGATGGGCGACGGCAGAACATACGACTGGGTTGTCAGCCTGAGAGCTGTTCAGACCAGCGACTTTATGACTGCTAAATGGGCACATTTGCCGTACGATCTCCTTGGCAAGGTTTCCAATCGCATCATCAACGAGGTTAAGGGCATTAATCGCGTCGTTTATGATGTATCAGGGAAACCCCCTGCCACGATTGAGTGGGAGTAGCCTAATTAGGTTTTTAGGTGTTTCCTAGCTTTTCAGGGTGTTTCAAAAAACACCCTATTTTTATGCCTAAAAATCAACGAATTAGGCGTCGTTTCGGTTTCAATATTTTGCTTGAAGTTTCTCGATTTTTCTCGTTATTTCAAATAAATTTTCATGGTTTATTTGATGGTTTCAGGCAGAAAAAATCATCGAACCATCGTAAAATGATGATGGTTTTGCCAAAAACGGCATTTTTTGATGGTTTGGACCCCCGACATGCTGACTGATAAAAAGATCAACCAACTGACGCCGAAAGAGACACAATACAAAGTCGCAGACCGCGACGGCCTTTATTTGCTCGTTTATCCGACAGGTAAAAAGACATTCAAATTTAACTACCGATATAACAATCGCCAGGAAACTCTGACCATCGGAAGTTATGGCGAAATTACGCTCGCACAAGCCCGTCAGGAACTGATGCAGGCACGTTCCCTTTTAGCTCAAGGAATATCGCCCGCGCGTAAAAAACAGACAGAGGCGCGGCAGTCTAAAGACGATACCTTCGGGGCCTGGCTCGAGCGTTATGTCGCTGACGCTAAAGTCGCGGATTCGACCGCCAAGATGCGCCAGTACGCAATTCAAAATCACCTGGCTCCGGCGCTGAGTAAATTGCAGTTGTCCGAAATCACAGACAACGATGTACGTCGCTTGGCAGACAAGCTAGTCGCAGAGAAGGCGCCTAGTACAGCGCTCCTTTGCCGCATGCTGATTAAAAATGTTTTCAAGTACGCCTCGACCCATGGCGGTCCGAAACTGCGCAGTCCTACCGAGGACGTCCCTCCCTCCACAATTCACGTAAACGCGCCGAAAACAAGGGCGCTGGCTCCTAAGGAAATCGGCTATTTGCTGAACGCGATGGATCGAACATCGTGCGATTTGCTTAGCATCAGCGCCGTGAAACTGGCGCTTTATACCTTGTTGAGGAAGTCGGAAGTCATCCATGCAACCTGGCAGGAAATTGACTGGGATGAGAAGGTCTGGCGTATTCCAAAAGAGCGCATGAAAACTAAAAGGCCTCACAATGTTTATTTAAGCAATCAAGCCTATGACATACTGGTTTGCCTTCGGACATTGAGCACAAGTAAAAGCGATTTTATTTTTCCAGCTAAATATGGTTTGAGCAAACCGCTAGCTAATTCCACACCGAATAGGCTCATAGAAACCTGTCGGAAAATTATGGCTCAGGCAGGAATTAAGTCCGATTCCTGCACGCTACACGATTTTCGGCGAACCGGCAGCACTATTTTGAACGAGAACGGTTATAACTCTGACTGGATCGAGGCGAGCTTGTCCCATGTGGCCTCGGGTATTCGAGCAGTCTATAACGTGGCTGACTACGCTAAGCAGCGCCGGAAAATGCTGCAGGATTGGGCCGATATGGTCGATTCCTACAAAGAAAAATATAAACTCCCTGAATAGAAAAATAACGTTTCCCTATATTTCACTGTGTTTCTTAGTTTTTCAAAATAGGTCTAAAATCGGTCACAGAATTTGCTATACAAATTTTGATTTGCTAAACTGACTGGACCAAGAGAGATCTTGTGATCCGGCCCTCGAAAGTAGTCTCGCCTGATAATTAAGGATGAGACGAAATCTGGGCCTTTACTTTTATCCCAATTATGATTCCCAAAGTTGCGATCCTTGTTGATGGCGGTTTTTATAGACGTAGGGCTTATTCCCTTTTTGGCGATGTTTCTGGTGCAGACCGAGCCGATGAACTATTTAGATATTGCCTAGCTCACGTAGACAGCGAAGCTGTTGCTAGAAAAAATAATACGGTATTTCGGGAACTTTATAGAATTTTTTATTACGACTGTCCTCCGCTTTCCTTATCTTTGTTTAATCCAATTACTCGAAAGACTACGGACTTTAGTAAAACCGAAACTTATAAGTGGACTAAAGATTTTCTCGATCGCTTAACTCAAAAAAGAAAGGTTGCACTGCGTTTAGGAAAATTGGCCGTTCATTCTCCTTACGTGTTGGGCTATGACCTTGTCAAAAAGCTATCCGCCGGAACAATTACGTGGAGCGATATTGGCCCTAACGATTTAACTCTCAATATCGAGCAAAAAGGAGTTGATATGAGGATCGGAGTGGATATAGCATCCTTAGCATTTAAGAAGCAGGTCGATAAGATTGTTCTAATTTCTGGCGACAGCCACTTTGTCCCGGCGGCTAATTTAGCTAGAAGAGAGGGTATAGACTTTATTCTCGATTCTATGGGAGCGCATATAGCCGACGATCTTTTTACGCACATAGACGGGAAAAGGTCGCAGATAAAATCATTCATTAGGAAAAAAGAAGAATAGCTAAAAGCCCCGCCAAACAGCGGGGCTAGTCATTTAAGCGGGCATTTTAAACCGCATCACATAGTCATAATCGTATCTGACGGAGCGCCCTAATCGAAATTGAGGCACCAGTTTTCCGGCCTTTTCCAGTCGCCACAATGTTGTCCGGCTAATGTTTAAAACCCTCATCACGTCCAGGCGGTCGAGCTTAGGCTTTCCAAAGTCTCTGCCTTGCTTCATTTTTCTTTCTCCTTCTCATAGGCTTCCGGTAATTCTCTGAAAGCAAGTACCTCGGAATCCGTGTACTTTTCCCAATAGCCGAAAGGATCTAGGCAGCCGATGGTCACAAAAGGCTTTGCGTCCGGCTGATCTTTAATTTTTACCGTTATAAGGTACAGGCCCGAGGCGGACGGTTTGGTCGCGGGATAGGGGTTCCAGGCGTCTTTGCGGTAGCCCCCGACAAATTCAATATCTGCCTTATCAACGTAGCAGTTCACAAACAGTTGATACGGATAAGAATGAAGAAGTAACCGTTTAGCGAAAAGAATCTCCTTATTTTTATTGCCCATATTGCAATCGCATATCCGATTAATTTCCTCTTCGGTGAAATATTTCTCCAAATTTTCTCTGGCAACCTGATTCTTTATTCTCCACTTTCCCGGGATTCCTGTTTCAATGAGACACCAAGATGTAATATCGGAGACCGGACAAGTGCAATAACCACCGTCGTCAAAAAATCCGTCTAAAACCATTCCGTACCTCAATGCCGAGGCACCCTTTGGGCTTTCTTCGAAACCCACCAGGAAATGGTTATGCTTGTCTCCACTTCCCCATAATTCTCTGGGGATCGGTCCCTTTTTCATTTGAACAATCATTTTGTCCTCCATAAAAACAAAAACGCACTGATTTCTCAATGCGCTTTTGTTTGGCACCCTCGATTGAGAGTGCCGTATGGATTAAAAGGCTTATTTATTAACAGCCGGAATAGATGGGCAGTTCTCCGGACAAAAGTTCTTCCAACTTCTGGACGTGAGATTCCATCGCCTTGGCAAACACTCGTTGCAGTTGTTGCAGTTCGTACCACAGCCGAAGTTCTCCGCTGCTTCGATCAATTCTGTAACGGAGCTTGGCTCGAATGGTGTAGGCGGGGCCGTCTTCAAATACCGGAATGCCGATCAAGAATTCAGCCGGGACGCTTACGTGACCTTCTGAAACTGCTCCGGAAGGACTTTTTTCTGTGTAGACGAAAGAAGCCATTCCGTTTGCCAAAGAGACCTTGGAGCCGAACGTTACGTTGCGGACATCGTTCAGGTTTGTGACGGCTTCAAGTACTTCTGCAGCACTTGGAGCCCGCTTTCCATCTCCCACAATGTCCGCGATGTGCTCGTCAAGAAACTCAGCAAATTCGATTTGTGACATCCGCTTCTTGTTATTGGAATTCCAATCTCCCCATTCAATGCTTTTTTCAGGTTCATATTTAGCAACCTGATCCCGCCAGTTCGGCTGATCGCGTTTAATGTCGTTAAAAACCGCACTTGCCGTGAATATCAGAGACTTAATGGACTTGGTCAGATAAAGATTTGTTGAATCAGTTTTGTAATCCTTGACATATTGGCAGAACGATTCAATGTCATTGAAGAGGAGGAAAAAGTTTTTGATCCTGGTAGGAGCCTGCAAGAGATCTTCTCTACCGGTTACTTCCCAGGAATGTCTGCCTACAGGTTTTGCTACCATCGGCACGCCTTCAACCTCAAAAACAAACGGCGCCTTTAAATCTGCTGGCGCCGGGATGCATTGAGCAAGTTCTTCGGTTGTGAACTCTTTCACTTCTTTCTTTTCATCCATAGGTTCCTCCATTAGTTAGTTGGATGATGAATTACGCCGTCGTCATCAATATCAATCGGCGCTCTTTCTGCTTTTCCAATCTCAGGGAATAAATCTCCCTGGCGGTCGAGGTTGGAAACCAGTTCCATTTTTGAATTAACAAACAGGACTGACTGACCTGCTTCTTGCGGGATCTTTGTTGTGATCTTGTCCGTGACGATCACAGCCTCAACC
>OGJS01000681.1_pt1 | contig 19158 bp, 18 predicted proteins | sample 1572241 | NCBI WGS metagenome assembly OGJS01 (sample SAMEA2582145, study PRJEB24529) | metagenome | biome: Human gut stool | place: China | collected 2011 | reverse complement strand
CCCTACAGGGCCAGCACTACTTCCTACAACTCCACCCCCTAATCCAGTAGCTACTGGAATCAAATTAGCTCCCCAAGCCTTTACTAGTTCACGCCCACTGTACATTTGGTAATCATTTTGCATATCGTTAAGTAAGAAACCTATTGAAACAGGCCCTCCAACTTTCGCTACAGTTCGAGTAATTTTTGATGCGTTCTCTGCATAATACACATATCCAACCCATGGTTGATTTCCTACCTCAGATAATACATTTTGAGCAACTGACTTTCCTAAAGCATCCTTAGTCCAAACAAATGTAGACTTAGATTCAGACACAGGCATTACACTCACTTTATCAGATGTATCAACAAAAATGAATCTTTCATTATTGGATCCATTACTGTATTTGGCTCTAGCCAAAGTAGCCATCTCATCTAGTATGATTGTAGTACCTAATGATACATCTTTATTCATAAGAGTGACATGATAATTTATGCCTAGCTTATTGACTATCCTTGCTCCTAATCCTTTAACCCCTAGAAACATATCATCATACATTTTACCTTCAGCTCTAACCGCATAACTTCCATCTGCATTTTTTCTAAAAGAAGGATTTTCAGCTTCTTGAATATAACTTAAAGTTACACCATTTTCAAGCGTTTCATTTGTATTTGTTGCCGCTTGTAAAGATACATCATTAGAAGCTACTAATTTGACTGTTTTGCCTGAAATTGTTTCACCAACAGATTTAATAAACACATGAAGTAAAATTTCTCTCATTTCTATGACTTATCTGTAACATTCACGCAGGCCTCAAATGAATGATTAAATAAAAAGACGCTATAGTTCTAAACCATTCAGTATATATTACTGAGGATTAGACTATAGCGTCCTTTTTAGATCTATGTACATTATATTAGCATTACATGTTACTCAATAAAGACTACTATATGTACGATTTAGGTATCTAATAATAAGTTAAAACATATAAATATATGTATAAGGCTACTAGAAATAACCAAGCATATACGCCTGCTTTAAAATTAGACTGTAATCTTTCTACTTTATCACTTTCAAACTCATCATTTTTAAGCATAAAGTACATTCCAACCAAAGAAATCCCCATACAAAATATCCACCAAAACAACATAGTAAATGGAGATATTAAATTACGTATGAAAAATATTCCAAACCCGAGTACTAAGCTAAAAGTATAGATAATTCGAGCTAAGCTAAGCTTACCTTTATGCGTAATAAGTTTGTATATGAGGAATATAATACCAAGTATTATAATCAGATCTTGATACATTACTTATCTACATCCTTTTTCAAATTAAATTTAATTTCATCTTTAATGCGATCGCCAAATGTTGCACCAGCAACACCAACAGCAAAAGCTCCTACAGGACCAGCACCACTTCCTACAAGTCCGCCACCTAATCCAGTAGCTACAGGAATTAAATCAGCTCCCCAGGCCTTTGCTAGTTCACGCCCACTGTATACTTGATAGTCCATATATAAGTCCTTAGCTAAATAACCAATTAAAACAGGTCCTCCAGTTCGAGAAACAGTACGTGCAAATTTTGATGCCTTTTCAGCATAATGAACATATCCAACCCATGGTTGATTTCCTACTTCAGATAGCATATTTTGAGCAACAGACTTGCCTAAATCATCTTTAGTCCAAACAAATTCTGGTTTAATTATAGTCTTAGGAGTTATATTTTCATTACGCTTAACAAAGCCTAATTTCTCTCTATCCAACGGAGTAAGATCTTTGTCATAATATCGTCTAATTCCTATCGATTTAAATATAGAGCTTCGTCCATTACGTGGTAACCCAAAAGTTTTAAATGATGATTTATAATCTCTATACCCATTTTCATTAAGATCTAAGGTTGGCAAATCACCCATTTTAAAATAATACCCATGCCGTGCAAACAAAGCTCTTACAGCATTATAATACTCTGATACCTTACTAGGATTATTAACACCGACTTCATCCTTAATTATTTTATTGTGTAATGCATACATCTCATCAAGAATTTCACGAGCTTGTTGAAAATAAATTTTTTGCCACTTTGCGTCTATCGCTTCGCGCTCTTCATTACTTTTTGCTTTTGAATATTCCTGTTTATATAATTTTATTTGCTCATGTGTCAAATAATTATTCTGTGTAGCAGATAGTGAAATACCGGCGCCTAATGAAGAGTGCGAAACTGTATTACCTAAGATTGCACTAGCAATTTTATATACATCAGAATTATCAACATACTTACCATTAGCGTCTGCTGTACTATTAGGATGTTTAGCTAATTCTTTAGCAATAGCTCCTACCATCACCTCGTTAGCACTAGATACTGTAAATCCTTCTAAGCTAGAGCTTCCAGCCATATTAGAGACTACTGCACCAAAACCGCCATGTAAGGCAACTTTATAAATACCGCCATCTTTCCATTTATCAGCTTCTTTTTGGTATCGTTTTTTTAGAGCTTCATCAGTAGTAATGGCTGCTTTTTCTTCATACTTCTGAGCTTGCTTCATTGCAATATCCCCAATTAATTTAAACCCTTCGTCAGATACAGCGTTAACGTACTCCATACGTTCTTTTACATCAGCCTTATCAAATATAGGTTTAATACTATTGAGTGCATGTTCAGTATCTCTATTAATAGTAGTAAGTGGTTTATGCTCTACTTCTACCAATATATCATCACTAATAGCAGATTTTGTAGTAGATTGGACCTCATCTGATACGGGAATAGAAACTACTGGAGATAGCCCCAATGGGTTGATTTTACCGAGAACACCCTTTGCTGTCAATCCAGATGTATTCATAGCTATCCCAGATTTTTTTGCCTTATATGAAGCTTCATTATGAATATCTTCCATAGCTAGAGATTTGGTAGACATCTTATTTTTTTCAGGTGTAGCCTTACTAGTTATAGTGGCACCTTTTAATGTTGTCGTATTGCCAACAGCAATATTAATACCATCACTACCTGCATGAACACCAGCTTGCTCTGTAACATTTTTATAAGTACTATTAATATTGCCTTTTACATTAACACCATTAATCGTAGGTTGAGATATAAAGTTTGCACCAGATATAGATAGCCCCTTACTCTTGGATGTTTCATGATAAATCTGACTGTCTTGTAAGCTTTCTACAGTAAGATTATTACCTACATTCGCTGTTACACTTTTCCCAGAAATAGTAGAACCGGTAAGGTTCGTATCATTTCCACTTGTAATAGATACCTTGTTAGAACCTACAACATGTGTACCAGTATGAGTAGTACTATCTTCTATGCCATTCTCTGTTCCTTTATAAGCTGACGCCGACCAACCTACGAGCCCACCAGTTCTCATACCAATATTAGCAGAAACATTCCAGCCACTAGAATTACTATTTGTTTCAACACGTTGCATATTTGAACCTGCCTCTAGATTGATAGTATTGGAAGCAGCTAATTGTACATCTTCCCCTTTAATTTGTTCGCCAATTGCAGTAATATTACCTTTAATTGAATCTGCACTATTAGCATGAAGTAAAATAGTTCCATCAGAATAGCATAATTAAAGTTTTGTTGTAAAGTATAAATATATTTCTTCTTTTTAGTTTTATAAAATTAAAATTCATAATATAATATTCATATATCCATGTTATAGTACCCATTATGATTTATCGTTACGTTTTATACACAATGGAGGTTACCATGAAATTAAAACAACTGATTTTGTCCGGTATAGCCGTTGGAGCGCTAGCTTTCACAAGCGGAATGGTACAGCCTGCACAGGCAGCAGTCGGTATGGATACACCTGCACCGACGCAGAGTTTAAAAAGACCTGCATCAGTAACGACACAGCATTATATCAATGTAGATGGCATATTATTAGAGCCCATAGATAATAAACCAAATGTTATCTATGTTGACGGTCAGCCACTCGTAGCGTTACGTCAAGTATCAGAAGCATTAGGTTATAAAGTATCTTGGGATACCCCTACAAAAACGGCATTAATCGATATGAACATTGCTACCTTAGCGGTACAACCAGACTCTAAACAAGTCGTGCGCAAAGGTAAACTGCAAATCATCAACCTTGATACATCCGAATCTTTACTCCCTGCAGCACGTATGGTAGACGGAATTCTATATGTAAGTCCGAACGCATTCAAACTCTTGTTAAATGATGTAACTATCAATAAAGACGAAATTTACATCGTTCCACAACAAAGTCAATTGGCCGCTGACGCTAACACGCAAAAAGGCAAACGAAACGGTATCGAAACATTTTTACCGGATCAAGGAGATAAAGTAATTCCATACGAAGAAGAGGAAACCAAAGAAAAGAAACCTCTTATTACGGTAAAACGAACTAACACCAAAACAGATACCAAAGACACAGAAAATACCGAATATGTACGCTCTAACGGATTAAACAGATAATAAAATCTTTCGTATAGCTATATATAATTTAGCACCTTATAACTTAAAGAAGGCAACTCATCACCATGATGGATTGCCTTCTTTTTATAATATTTGCTAGTTTATTATTTTTGTTACTTTATATTATTACTTTATTGTTTCTTCTTACCCTTTACGGCTCAATACAGTTTATTGCTTACTGTTTTTTGACAGATTATCTAAGCTATCTTTTGCCGTATCCATACTCCGCTTCAGATCCTTCATGGATTCTTTCATATCCGGCGCTATAAGCCCAGATTTGTCGATGCCCTTTGCAGAGTCAGAGGCACGTCTACTATTTTCCCTGGCTTGTTTCATATCGTCTTTAATGCGAGTCATATTTTCATCAATTTCGTCAAATGACTCATCATACAAAATAAAATTACTGCCCCCGTGGGACGTAATATTTAGCGGCCCCATCGTGAGCTGTCCATCATCGATACGCAAAGCATCCGTAGTAATAGTAGTGATTTTCGTATGTACGTTCACATCGCTAAAGGATAAATGCCGTCCTTTATTGTGAAAGTTTCCCGTAATGCTTTGAATCGGAATTAGCATATAGTGCCCTTCACCAGACCAGAAGTTACCCCATACCTCCATGTCTCGAGGTTGGCCTTCACTTTTAAAGTTCAAATTTGCCGATACGGGCACGAGAAACTCAGGAGCCTTGAGGGCTACACTGCTATCTAAATCCTTTGCTACGCCTGTAATCGTATAGGCCCGAGTGTCCAAATTATATACACCTTTAGCCTCCAATTTACCGCTGTATACATTGGCACTAACGTTTTCAAAATTTAAAATACCATCTTGGTACGTCACATCTCCTACTACATTCTCAAAAGTAAGTGCAGGAATGCGTAAAATAGGCATCGTCACACGACCTTTAGCTAAGGGACGATTAAAATCACCTGTTACCTTTGTAAGCAAGGTCATAGCATCATGAATATTCTCACCAAAGCCTAGTGATGATGGATCCACCCCTTTCACATCAAATTGTAGATCCAGTTGAGGCATGCGATGCTTTAAAACATCCTTTAAATCTACACGACCTTTTAATACGAGACCATCCCCTATGGCGGTACCACCAAATTTGCCCGTCTCCATATCGATACGAATCGCTCGCTTACTATCAAGATCAATTTTTGAGTTTACATTCTTTATCACATAATGGCGATTTCTATTAAAGACCTCTAACTGACTATTTCTAAGTGTAATCTTAAGATCTAAATGTTGACCTTGCCAATTAAAGTTACGTACTTTCTTACCTAGTTCCTCTTGCCGTTCTTGTGTGGTCTTTTTAGGTGCTTTTGGACGAGGCTCTACCTCATTAATTGGTTTATTTACATCTGGAGATATGGGCGCGAAATCCAACCGATTATTATCGTCTAAATCAATGACTATAACCGCATCATCTAATTCAATGCCCTTGATAGCGGAGGACTTAAAATTACGTGTCACCACATCCCACATATTGACGCGGACTTTCCCACTTGGTGCATTGAGCAACTCATGCCCTTCTGGGTCCTTCCAAACAAGGCCTGTAAAAGTCAAAGTTCCCCACGGTGTAGCAGATAAACTTTCAACAGTAACCGTACCGCGCATCATCGTTTGTCGAGTCATAACCTCTGTAAAAATGAGACCCATGCCCCGACTAGCAATGGTTGCTAGTACAAAGACTATAATCGCTCCAATGGCAAGAAAGGCAGCAATGCCTTTTAGGCCTTTCTTATACAATTGTTTATATTTTGTCCAATAAGAACGTATATAATGTTTCATAGCCCTATTATAACATGTTCAAATAACAATACCCATGTGATGTTGCCTGTATCAATCATATTGACCATAAGAAACTCTTTTCCATACAAAAAGCGCCTTGCTCACAGAAAACTCTGCATGCAAGGCGCCATTACCTAACTATTTTATAAAAAAGACAGCAAATTTATAGATTAAAAGTGCACCCACAAATGTGAGTGCACTTTATATATTGCAATAATCAATCTTATGCTTTTACTTCTTTACCGTATTTTACAAGGCTTTCAGCTTCAATTTCAGCTTGTGTACGATAGTCTTGAGGAATGTTAGCCAAGCGAATCCAGCTGCGAACCGCTTCAACTAATACGATAAGAATCATGAGGAACATAGCCGCACTAAATGCTACTAGGATCCATTTACCAGCTGGGATATAGCTGTTAAATACATTTTCAAAATCTGCTGCAATAGCAACGATAGCCATTAGGATACATGGAATACCTGTAACCCATGCATAGCGTTTGCGGCCAAGTCGCATGATAACAGTAGTACCTACAGCCAATGTCATAGTACCTAATAATTGGTTAGATACGCCGAATAGAGGCCAGATAATACCGATGTTACCTTGTAGAACTAGGTAGCCCCACAAAATACAAATTAAAGCTGCACAACCATAAACGCCAGGAGCCCAATGTTGGTCGTTGAATTTAGGATGGAAATGACCTAATAATTCTTGAAGTAAGTAACGACCTACGCGAGTACCAGCATCGATCAAAGTCATGATGAACAATGCTTCGAACATGATACAGAAGTGATACCAGTAACCCATCAAGTGATCCATGTTAGGCAATCTGGAGAAGATATGAGCCATACCTACTGCTAAGGATACGGCGCCACCAGGACGGTGCATCAAGTCTTCCCCAACCATTGCAGACAATGCTGGCAATTCATGCACTTGAAGGCCTAACGCTTTGAAGGATTCAACTGTGGAGTTAATTGCAAAGTAATCGTCTGGATGCAATGCAGTAGCTGCGATCAACGCCATCATAGCGATGAAGCCTTCTGTTAACATTGCACCATAACCGATAGGTAAAATTTCTTTTTCATTAGTAAGCATTTTAGGTGTTGTACCTGTTGCGATAACAGTATGGAAACCAGATAACGCACCACATGCAATAGTAATGAAGATGTAAGGGAATACAGAACCTTTCAATACAGGACCGCCACCCCAGATATAAGGAGTAACAGCTGGCATTTGGATTTCAGGCATTACGATGATAATACCGAGAGCCAAGGCGCCAATTGTACCGATTTTAAGGTATGTAGACAAATAATCACGAGGAGCGAGCAATAACCATACTGGCAATGCTGCTGCAAAGAAACCATACACGGCAAGCATAATTTCAATAGTTTGCAAGTCGTATGTGAACCAAGAAGCATATTCGCTAGCTGCGATGTTAGGACCGTAGATAATGCCTACGAAGATTAACGCTACACCAATGATAGTAGCCTCTTGGATTTTACCAGGACGCAACCATTTCAAATAAATACCAATGAAAATTGCAATTGGAATTGTAGCAAATACGGAGAAGAACCCCCATGGGGAGTTATGCAATGCGTTAGCTACTACTACAGCCATACCCGCAAGGGTGATAATCAATAAGAACAATGTAGCAAGCATCGCACCGAAACCAGCTAATTTACTGATTTCTTCGCGCGCAATATCCGCGATTGACTTACCGTCATAGCGAACTGAAGCGAATAAGATAACCATATCATGTACAGCACCAGCCAATACAGAACCGATTAGGATCCATAAGGCACCAGGCAAATACCCGAACTGGGCTGCAATAACAGGACCTACGAGAGGGCCTGCACCTGCAATGGCTGCAAAGTGATGACCAAAGGTTACCCATTTGTTAGTTGGCACGTAATCGTGACCATCGTTGTGAACCATAGCCGGCGTCGGACGATATTGGTCCAAGGTCAACACCTTAGCCGCTATGAAAGCCCCATAAAAGCGGTACGCTAAAATTAGAATACACGCGGAGGCTATAACTAAGTAAATACCATTCATAACCATATAAACACCTCCAATTGTCTTGTGTGACATGGTGTTATATAAAAATATCTGATAAATCTTTTGCACATCCATGCCACATTGGCTCTCTAAACTTTTAGTACTTACAATAATTATTGTATATCTAAACATAAAAGTGTCAATTATCGATTTCTCATTTTGAATGTACATTATGAGTTAAAAGCATAATTAAAAAGCATTCTCCGTTAATAAGAGAATGCTTTTATCGTTTTATTTTGATAGTAATTATCTATTGTCTTACGACGATGCCTGCTTCATGAAGTGCTTTTTTAATATCTTTTATTGTTAATACTTTATTATGTAGCAAGGCACTAGCGAGGGCTCCAGTTACATTTGTTTTTGTAAATAAATCCACAAAATGCTGTATATTCCCAGCTCCGCCAAAGGCTGTTACAGGCACATCTACAACCTCTGCCAAGGCTTGATATAATTCGATATCAAAGCCGAGACCTGTACCGTGTCTATCGATACTCGTTACCAATAACTCACCTGCACCACGGTCAACCGCTTCTTTCGCCCATTCTAAAGCATTTTTGCATTGTGCCCCCGGATCATTGGATGTGCCATGTCCATAAGCATACCACATTTTTTCAAAAGGATTATATTTTACGTCTAAGCACACGACTATGCCTTGATTGCCAAACTTCTTTGCCCCTTCTGTGATAAGGGATGGATTAGATAGTGCCGCTGTATTAATAGAAACCTTATCGGCACCAGCTTTCATAAGCTGCGTCATATCCTCCACAGACGTAATGCCACCACCTACAGTTAACGGCATAAATACCTTATCCGATGCATTGAGTACTATATCAGTAAAGGTTTTACGGGCTTCTGTTGTAGCCGTTATATCTAATAATACAAGTTCGTCCGCCCCTTGTATCTCATAACGTTCCGCACATTCAACGGGATCGCCAGCATCAACCATATCACGGAATTGCACACCATTCTGAACGCGACCATTTGCTACGCCAAGGCAAGGAATAATACGTTTCGCTAACATAGAATAGCCCTCCTATTATTTCACCGCTGCGTAGGCTTCTGTAATATTGCCAAATGTACGCAACAAGTTTAGGCCTACTACACCACTTTTTTCAGGATGGAATTGCATTCCATACACTCTACCGCGCTCTACAACGCCAGGTACATCGATACCATAGTTTGCAGTGGATGTAATAAATTCAGGGTCTGTATCTACATAATAGGAATGAACGAAATAGGTATATTGATTGTCTACATTGCTGAAAGCACTGTCTGGATGGTGCACTGTATTTTTGTTCCACCCCATGTGAGGTACACTGAGGCCAAGGTCACGAGGGATTTCTTTTACCTTGCCTGGAATAAGTCCTAAACCTAGTGTTGGACCATATTCTTCGGACTCTTCAAATAATAGCTGCATACCTAAACAAATACCTAATAATGGTATTTCTCGTTTTACCACTTCATGAATGACATCGACGAGACCACGCGCCTTAAGAACGGCTACTGCCGATGCATAGGCGCCTACACCTGGCAAGAGAACGCCATCAGCATTTAGTATAACCTCAGGATCTGCTGTTAGCACTGCATCAAGTCCGATGTAGGCCAACGCTTTCTGGACATTAAATGTATTGCCCGCATCATAATCTATAATGGCAATCATAATATACTCCTTTCAACAGCCTTAATGAGCCCCAGTCATTACTAGGGCTCGTCGTTCACGTCGTTTTCGTTATATATATTCTCTAAACAGGATACAAACTCCTGCCATTCAATTAGGTAAAAGCTAAACTCCATTCTATAGAATGAAAGTTGATATCATAAGGCGCGAATCATTAGTATATATGATATATCCCATATTGATTAATTCATGAATTGTTTTAATATACCGCGCATAACAGCTCCATCTTGAGCCATTGGAATAGTAAGTCTCAACCAACCTTCTCGTTGTCCACGGCGCACTTGATATCCTTCTTTTAGCCATGCATCGGCTAAGCCTTCCGCATCAGATACGGAAAAGAAAATAAAGTTTGCTTCACTCTTGTAGTAGTGAATGCCTAATTCATCAAATAAGTTTTCCCATTTAGCCCGCTCTTCTGCATTTTGAGATATCGTTCTTGTTAAGAATGCTTGATCATCAAAGGCTGCTTCTGCTGCTACTTGGGATAAAGTATTGAGATTATATGGCAAGCGGATAGTTTGCATATAGTTAGCAAGCTCTAAAGGCGTCATCATATAGCCTACACGGTAATTTGCAAGACCATACGCTTTGGAGAAAGTTCGCATAATAGCTACATTTGGGAACTCATCTAGCAATGCACGTGCTGTAGGAACATCTACGGACGTAACGAAGTCAATATAGGCCTCATCGATGATAACTAATGTTTCTTTTGGTACTTTTGCAATAAAGTTACGGATATCTTCAACAGTCTCATAAGTACCTGTAGGGTTATTAGGATTACAAATCCATACGAGGCGTGTTGTGTCATCTACAGCTTTCAACAATGCGGCGAAATCATAGTGACCTGTTTCAAAATCAGCTTGGACCTCGCGAATTTCAGCGCCCTCAACGAGACCATTTAAAGCATACTCGGAGAAGGCTGGTACGCTTACCACAATGGAGTCACCAGCGCTGATCAATGTTTTATTGACCATGGCAATAACCTCATCTAGGCCTACACCGATAACGAGTTGCTCTGGTTGTACCTTACAATACGCAGCCAATTTCATACGCAAATCAGTAGCGTTACCATCAGGATAATAGTTAGCATCATTATGTGTTACATAGCTAAGAATAGCCTCACGCACTAATGGAGATGTACCATATGGGTTTTCGTTGGCTGACAAACGCACTAATCGGTCTACCCCAAGGCGTTCCTTTACCGCTGTAGCAGGCTCCTCTGGTATATAGGGTTTCAATGTGCGAATTATCTCTTTCATAGGCTATCCTTTCTAACTATTTTCTTAACGTATATACACGCGTTCAAACTCATTTTTTGTTTATATACTCGTCTAAACTCATATGTACGTATTTCAATGCAAATACATTTATTAAAACTCATATGAACTGATGTAAGCTCATACAATAGCGTGCATTATAAATTCGTAATCTCTGGGCGATCTGTAGTCTTACTCACTACCCCTTCACGGCTCGCAAGTTCTGCCTCAATGGCTTCGTAAGGAATATTTTTCTCTGCTAATAATACGAGCAAGTGATACAACACATCTGCTGTTTCGTAAATCAACTCTTGAGGGTCTTCGTTCTTTGCAGCGATGACAACCTCTGTAGCCTCTTCACCTACCTTTTTCAAGATTTTGTCGAGACCTTTATCAAATAAATAATTCGTATAAGAACCTTCCTTAGGTTGCGCTTTGCGATTCTTAATAATTTCGTATAATTCGTTCAATGTTTGTTGTGCCATAACTAACTCCAATCTACATCGTTAAAGAAACAGCTTGTACGCCCAGTGTGACACGCAGGGCCTTCTGGCTTAACTTGAATGAGCAATGTATCTCCGTCGCAATCGAGGGCCATACTCACCACATGCTGCACATTGCCACTCGTGCCGCCCTTGTGCCATAGTTCTTGGCGAGAACGAGACCAAAACCACGTTTCCTTTGTTTCTAGGGTTTTGTGAAAGCTTTCTTCGTTCATCCACGCCACCATGAGCACGTCTTTTGTGTCTGCGTCTTGCACAACCGTTGGCAATAAGCCATTTCCTTTTTCAAAATCCGGTTTCATATAGTAATCCTTTAATACAAGTAATCTTTTCAAAATTCAATGTTTTGTTTAGTACCTTTACCATAGTGGAGGCATTTAAGCCGTTTACCATACTCTAATTATGTAAATTACTTTTATCGTACGGTAATTCCTCGAGCTCGTAATTCGTTTTTAAGATCAGGAATTTTAATTTCTCCAAAGTGGAAGATAGATGCAGCTAGTGCACCAGTAACGCCAGTTTGCTCGAAGAGGTCTATAAAGTCTTGAACCTTGCCGGCCCCGCCAGATGCGATGATAGGTACATCTACTACGGCTTTAATGGCCTTATATAGTTCGATATCAAAGCCAGATTTAGTGCCGTCCTTATCCATGCTCGTTACAAGCAATTCCCCTGCTCCACGAGAGACAGCTTCCTTAGCCCAATCGAGGGCTTTCCATTCGGTGCGCTTACGACCACCATGCGTATAAGCGTACCATTCGCCAGTCTCTTCGTCTGTTTTTACATCGATAGCCACTACCATACATTGGTTACCAAACTTTTGAGCTCCTTCTGTGATGAGTTCAGGATTTGCAAGAGCTGCCGAATTCAAAGATACCTTGTCGGCGCCAGCTTTCAACAAAGCCGTCATATCCTCAATGCTCTTGATACCACCACCAACGGTGAGCGGCATAAATACCTGGGAAGAAATCTCTTGCACCACGTCGCGCATGGTGGTCCGTGCATCGACAGTAGCCGTAATATCTAAGAATACTAATTCGTCAGCCTGTTGCTGTTCATAGGAGGCCGCAATATCTACGGGACTACCTACATCTACGAGATTAACAAAGTTAACCCCTTTTTTTACGCGCCCATCATCCACATCAAGGCACGGAATAATCCGTTTCGCTAACATAATTCTACTCCCCACTAAGTGTTTGAGTTACCGTTGATTGTACCCGGCAATTTCCTCTAATGTAATCGTTCCTTCATACAAAGCCTTACCAACGATACTATCCATAACGCCTTTAGCTTCAAGGGATTTAATGTCTTCTAAATTACGAACGCCACCAGACGCAACGATACGCGCTGTAGGGAATTCTTTTTGCAAATTGCCAAGCAAGTCCTCGTTAGCACCTTGCATAGTGCCATCTCTGTCCACATCGGTAACGATGAAGTACTTTGCGCCGCCTTCAACCATAGCGCCAATCAAATCGGTCATAGGCACATCGGATTGATCGAGCCAACCTTCAGCAGCGACCTTACCATTTTTACCGTCTACGCCGATTACAATGCGCTCTGCACCATATTCAGCAATCACTTGTTTGGTAAGCTCTGGATTTTTGAGTGCTACGGAACCTAAGATAACGCGGTCTACACCTAAACCTAAATAGAGGTCAACAGCTGCTTTATCTCGAATGCCTCCACCGATTTCAAGGATGCCTGTGAAAGCTGCACGCACTGCTTTTACAATGTCTACATTAACAGGTTTGCCCGCCTTAGCACCATCTAAATCGACGAGGTGTAGCGCCCCAACCTTAGCCGCTTCATATTGTTTTGCTTGGTCCACTGGATCAGGATTGATAACCGTTTCCTGTGCGAAGTCACCTTTATAGAGGCGAACGCTGCGACCATCTTGTAAATCTATAGCTGGAAAAATCATAGGTTCTCCTTTATTCAATGACTATATTAAATAACGCTCTTTGTAGAATTTACCCCTTGAATATCTGGGTTAATCGTAACGGCCTTGCGCAAAGCACGGCCTGTAGCCTTAAACATGCTTTCAATGATGTGGTGTGTATTGCGACCATATAAATTGCGAACATGTAAATTCATAGCAGCGCTCATGGCTAGTGCTTGGAAGAAATCCTCTACAAGCTCTGTTTCAAAGTTACCACCTAAAACCGGAGTGCTCCATTCGCCTTGGAACACGAGGTACGGACGGCCACTCAAGTCGATCACAACTTGCGTCAAAGCTTCGTCCATAGGAACCCACGCATCACCGTAACGCTCGATACCAGCCTTATCGCCTAAGGCTTTCACCAGTGCCTGACCTAAGGCCAATCCGATATCCTCCACAGTGTGGTGAGCATCTACGTATGTATCGCCCTTTGCCTCTACTACGAGACCAAAGCGCCCGTGTTTAGCCAGCAGCGTCAACATGTGGTCAAAAAAGCCAATTCCTGTGGAGATGGAGCTCGTTTGCGCCCCATCAAGGGTAAGTTCTACTTTAATATCTGTTTCTTGAGTGGTGCGTTGCACCGTACCTGTGCGTATCATAACGACCTCTATACTTCAAATCTATTTTTATAATCTATATTTCTAATCTATATTTTCACTGTATATTTTAAATACACATATAAATATAGATGCCAAATCTATTTTCTAATATTTTTTATAAGCTATTTTTCAAATCGTACTTCGATGGCACGAGCATGCGCTTCGAGACCTTCCGTACGAGCCAATGTAGTAATGTGTTTTGCCACTTCTTCTAAACGTTCTTTCGTAAATTGTGTGAAAGACGTACGTTTCACAAAATCATATACGCCCAACGGAGACGAGAATCTAGCTGTACCACTAGTAGGCAATACGTGGTTTGTACCGCCTACGTAGTCACCCAATGGCTCAGACGCATAGGCACCGAGGAATACGGAGCCTGCATTTTGAACAAGGCTCATGTAATTCATTGGATCTGGCAATTGGATTTCCAAATGCTCTGGCGCCACTTCGTTCATCACCGTGAACATGTTTTCAATGCTGTCCATAATGGCAATATAACTGTTGTTTTCAATAGCTGGACGAGCGATGCTTTCACGAGGTAACAATTTAAGTTGACGTTCTACCTCATCGGATACGGCATTTGCTAAGCTTTCACTAGTAGTCACCATAATGGCGCGCGCACGAGGGTCATGTTCCGCTTGGGATAAGAGATCTGCTGCCAAGTGAAGTGGATTTGCGCTGTCATCGGCGATAACACCGATTTCACTTGGGCCCGCAATCATGTCGATATCGACTTGGCCAAATACTTGACGTTTCGCCGTTGCCACGTAAATATTGCCAGGACCTACGATTTTATCTACCTTTGGAATCGTTTCCGTACCATAAGCAAGGGCCGCCACACCTTGAGCACCGCCCACTTGATATACCGCATCAACGCCGGCAAGCTTTGCGGCACCTAATACGGCAGGATTAATGCCATCCTTTTGAGGGGGCGTAACCATAACGATTTCTTTTACGCCTGCAATCTTTGCGGGCAAAGCAGTCATGATAATGGTTGAAGGATACGCAGCCGTACCACCAGGAACGTAGAGACCAACGCGAGACAAGGGAATGACCTTTTGACCGCGGATGATGCCCGGGGTGTCCATGTCCACAAAACCCTGCTCGATTTCACGACTGTGGAATTCTGTAATATTAGCCTTTGCCTTTAATAATGCGGCTTTCAAATCATCAGATAAAGACTCATAAGCTGCATCGATTTCCTCTTGAGGCACCTTGAATTCTTCGATGGAAACACCATCAAATTTTTCAGAATATGCTTTGAGCGCCGCATCACCGTTAGTGCGGACCTCAGCGATGATATCGTACACGCGGCGTTCAATCTCCATATCTGTAGTTTGCTGTGTGTAATCCCGTACGATGGCAAGCATCGCATCTAATGACTCCTTATATATTTTCATCTGTCATCCTTCTTCCTATTTGAGCTATCCGTATTGCTAGTTAAATATATGATTCACTCTATACCTTACTTATCAATTTTTATTAATTGCTTCTGAAAGCTGGTCTATGAGCTTAAAAATGGTATTTCTCTTTTGTTTTAATGCTAATGGATTTGCTACTAAGCGTGTAGATATGGGCTGTAACCAATCGAAGATTTCTAGATTGTTTTCACGCAAAGTGGTACCCGTTTCCGTAATATCTACGATAGCATCTGCTAGTCCTACAAGTGGGGCCAGCTCAACAGAGCCTTCAATCTTGATGATTTCCACATCTTGAGCTCCAAAGTACTGTTTTGTAATGGTTGGATATTTCGTACCAATTCGTTGGCGGCGACCTTCTTTAGGATCATAGCCCGCTAATGACGCCAAGATGAATTGGCATTTACCCGTTTGTAAATCTAGCATTTCATAGCTTGTATCATCTTGTTCGTCTAGTACATCACTGCCAACAATACCGAGGTCTACAACGCCATTCTTTAAATATGTTGTTACATCAGGGCCTTTAGCTAAGATAACCTCAATAGTATCCCCCAATGGGATGATGAGCTTACGCGCCTTATTATGTAATGGCTCGCAATCAACGCCACATGCTTCTAGGAGTGGAATAAAATCCTTTTCTACGCGCCCCTTCGTAAGAGCGATGCGTAATGTATCGTTATCTTGATCTTTGCTTTCACCCTGCAAGGTAATATCAGTCAAGACGTCGATATTGAAAGCCATCCCTACTGCCGGCATTGGCGTACCATCAAAGCTAGATAGCAAGCCATCATAGCGACCGCCGCTAACGATGTATTGAGACACGCCATCCACATAGCCTCTAAACGTAAGGCCTGTGTAATAGGATTGAAGCGGTTCCGTAGATACATCGATGCGAACCTGTTGCCCCGTTGCTTCCACTTGATTTGCCATATCTACGAGATTATCTAAAATGCGCTGCGCCGCTGCAGGCAAGATAATTTGGTTTAGCTCATCCTTAATATCTTGAACCGTACCAAACAAGCGAGGCCACACATTTAAAAATGGATATAGCGCACTATTTTTAAAGTCAGAAATCAACTCGTTATATCGTGGCAAGAATTTAGTGAATAATGCCTCTAAGAGCTCTGCTTTTTCATCATCGCTGAGTCCTAGAGCATCGGTAATAGCACGAGAGAACCGAGCATCCCCAATTTCGAGCAACAAATGATTACCCAACTGAGCTTCGTTCACCTCTTTAATAATCTTGAAGCACTCTTGCTCAGCCTCAAGCCCTTCGTAGCCTACCATCTCGATGCCACCTTGCGTCACTTGGTTCACATCGCCGCGGTGCTTTTTATTTTTCATAAACACATCGCCCAAGTAGTAGAACGTGCGAGGCAATTCAATATTGGTAGTCGCCAAAAAACGACCGATTGGCATCGTCAAATCAGGACGAATTACGACGGACTCATCAGAACTATCCATGAATTCGTACATATGTTGACCGCGCCCCATTGCATAGCCATTGAATACATCTTTGTACTCTACGAGAGGCGTAGAGATCTTTGTGTATTGACGATTTCGACAAAGACCGAGCACATATTGACTCACATCATCCTTACGCTCTGCTACGATCCCTATATCATCGCGGAAACCAGTAGGTAATTGCTGCTGTACCATCGTAAACATCCTTTCTATCAATTGATTCATATCATTTCTCGTGTTTTTGAAAACTATATACCTATATTAACCTTTTAAGTTATATGACGATTTAAGTCATCTAGCTATTCAGTTTACTATGAGAAAAAATTTACCTATATCGATACTTTTCTATTTTATCGCTTTACTTTATTAAAGTATGAAATCATAATATAACGGTTCTATAGAATTGTCAATAGAACCGTTAATATTTCATGTATTTACTATAATAATGATTTTATGCTAGCCCCAAACGTTTTCTATATCTGCCACACTATGTGCATCAGATCCAAGTACAAATGGCACACCAATGATAGCCGCCATGCCTTGAATGAAACGGCTTGGGTACATTTCACGACAATCTGATTTGAAGAAGCCGCTCATGTTGTAGTCTAGCTCGCGACCTTGAACGCGCATGATATGCAAAATATCGCTCACCACCTGCGCATTGCGACGATCTAAATGACGTTCAAATCCAAAGTGATGTTGGTATTTCTTGATTAAATCAAAGTGACCTATGCGTTTAGGTGTATATTCACCGAGGTCAGCACGCACGGCTTGACGCACTGTAGAATAATACTTGTAATATAACTCATATTGTTTTTCGATCCACGGCCCGAAGCCTTTCTCAAATTCTTCAGGACTGTAGTCTAAGCAGTAAAAGGCATTATTAACGCCTTCCATAAAGTGAACGGATAAAATATTATCATCCGTCAACGGACCATAGCGGTCCAAGAACTCTTGAATATCTGATTCAAAGCCTGGAATATAATCGACTTCAAAACCGAGAGAGATATCGATATGTGTGCCATAGGCACGTTGTAATTGACGGCCCAGCTCTAAATAGGCATCAACTTGATTTAGTTTCAAAGATGCTGTGTCATAGGCCTTTTTATCACCACCATATTCTGCAACAAAAGCTGTTGGCAATGGTGCATGTTCTGTAAGGCATACCTTTTCGATACGCAACTCGATGGCCTTTTCTATCATCATCGCAGTTCGGTCCCCACTACCATGTGGACACAATTCCGTATGCACATGACCGTCCACGAGACGGCTACGATACTTACTGTATCCAACGAACTGCCGTTCATCTTTCATGTTCATTCAATCACCCCTATTCGCCCTAACCCCTGGCGAACCCTTATCTATAATCTATATATCATTGGTATAACGTATTAATTTATATATTTTACTATACTAATTATTATACCAATAATGCGTATGTTTCGGTATCCTGATATTTACCATGTTTGAATCCAACTTGAGGCGTTAAACCACAATAGGTAAAGCCAAATCGCGCGTGTAACTTAGTGCTACCTTCATTGCCAGCCGTAATAACGGATACCACATTGTGCAATAACGGATCATTTTTTGCTATTTCTAAAATATGAGCCATCAGTTGTGTAGCGATCCCCCTACCGCGATAATCTTGATGGATATAGATAGATAATTCGACGGTACTTTTATAGGCCTCTTTAGGTCGATATGGTGAAAGCGATGCATAGCCTGCTACAATCCCATCAATGGTACCTACCACAATAGGATGGTGCTCATCGCTATGAGACTCATACCACTCCTGCCACTCTGACAACGTGCGAGGTTCAAGATCAAGCGTGGCTACGCCGTTTACAACCTCGTAATTATAAATATCTAAACAAGGGGCTATATCATTCCTTGTAATTGGTCGTATTACTAATTCACTCATAAAAATCTATCATAATTAAAAATTATTTTAATCCCTTATAAACATTTGAATATTATAAAAGGAATCTCTTTAACGTATAAAGATAAAAAGATTCCCTCTATTA
>OGJS01000676.1_pt1 | contig 19285 bp, 25 predicted proteins | sample 1572241 | NCBI WGS metagenome assembly OGJS01 (sample SAMEA2582145, study PRJEB24529) | metagenome | biome: Human gut stool | place: China | collected 2011 | reverse complement strand
CTGGGAACCGGTGAAGGGAACTTTTTCCAAGTCGGAGGCCTTCAGACAAAAAGGGGATAAAAACTAAAGGGATTTTGGGAAGGAGGCCTAGTTTTTGGCAAAACCAGTCACAGCTAAATCTATCAAGTCAAAAGTCATCAAACAGATGAAAGAGCTTGGGACATATCGCAAAGAATTTGACATGATCATTGACATCTTTGCAGGCATGCTATATCAGTATCAGAAACTTGCTCAGGATTATGCTGATATGGGCTATCCTGTCACAGATGTCTATGTGAATAAGGCAGGAGCTGAGAATGAGCGCAAGGTCCCCATTCTCACAGCGATGGAAATTCTAAGAAAAGATATACTCAGCTATTCCAATCAACTGATGATGAATCCTAAGTCATTGGGTGAGGTGGTAGAGCAAGATAATGGATCAGTTCTCACAGAGGTTCTGAAATTCAAGGACCAGATCAAAAAGAAACGGGTGAAGTCTGATGGGTAACGTGGACAAAGCTAAAAAATACGCTCAACACGTTTTAGACCATCAGGAAGAGCATTGTGAAGAGAATATTTTGGCAGCATCACGCTTTCTGAGAGATTTAGACAATCCAGAATTTGAGATGGATGAAGACATGGTTGATTTTGTCGTTCATTTCATTGAGAACACAATTGTCCACCAGCAAGGTGATGATATGTTTGCGGTCTCTATCCGTAACAAGCCATTGTTGCTTCAACCGTGGCAACATTTTGTTGTGGTCAATCTCTTTGGCTTCTACATCAGAGGAACAAATGAGAGACGCTTCAAAGAAGCTTTGATCATGCTTGCCAGAAAGAATGGCAAGACCTCCTTCACTGCTGCAATCGCTCTGGCCTATCAAATTCTTGATACAGATAGCGGTTCAAAATGCTATATTGTGGCCAATTCTGTCAAGCAAGCCTTGGAAGCCTTTGGTTTCTTGCGGTTCAATGTTGAGCGATGGAATGACAAGAACATTCGTATCAAGGACAACAACCAAGAACACTCCATCACTGCCAATTTTGGCGAGGAGGGTTCATTCTTTATCCAAGCACTAGCTAATGATGAAAGCCGGCTTGACTCACTCAATGGGAATGTCATCATTCTAGATGAGGCCCACACCATGAGAAATTCCAAGAAATACGGTCTTATGAAGAAAACAATGTCAGCATACCGAAACAGTATGCTTTTTGTTATCTCCACAGCCGGGGACATCCCTACAGGCTTCCTTGCTAACCGTCTGAAATACTGTCAGAAGGTGTTGAAAGAGCTAGTCAAAGATGATTCATTCTTCATCTTCATTTGCAAAGCCAATCAGGCTACTGATGGAGATGTTGGAGACTACTTGGATGAGAATGTGTTGAAGATGGCCAATCCCTCATGGGGTGTGACTGTATCACTCAAAGCCCTCAAGGAAGAAGCAGAACAGGCCTTGAATGATCCACAGACCAGAAACGAGTTCTTCAATAAGACATTGAATGTCTTCACTAACTCAATGAACGCTTACTTTAATCCAGATGAGTTCATTGCTAGTGATGACTGCTATGACTGGACCATTGAGGAGCTTGCAAGGCTTCCTATTCGCTGGTATGGAGGAGCTGACCTCTCAAGACTGCATGACTTGACTGCTGCTGCTCTTTATGGGGTATACAATGACGGCGAAAAAGATGTTGATATCTGTATCACACACGCTTTCTTTCCTCGTGTTAACGCTCAGAAGAAAGCCAATGATGATGGCATCCCACTATTTGGGTGGCAATCAGATGGATGGCTGACCATGAGCAACACTCCAACAGTTCTCTATGATGACATTGTTAAATGGTTCATAGAGATGAGACAGAAAGGCTTCAAAATTGCTGCTGTCGGTATGGACAGGAAATTTGGTAGAGAGTTCATGCTCAAAATGAAGAAAGCTAAATTCAAAATGATTGATCAGCCTCAGCTATTCTATTTGAAATCAGAGGGATTCAGAAGAATTGAATTGAAAGTGAAGAATAAAGAATTCTATTATGTACATTCGGACGCTTATGAGTATTGTGTCAGCAATGTCAGAGCCGTTGAGAAAGTGGATGATGCTGTACAGTATGAGAAATTAGACGGTGATGGCGGTACAGCAAGAATTGACTTGTTTGATGCGAGTGTTTTTGCTTGCATACAGGCACTTGCTAACCTTGGTAAGAATAGTGATGTGATGAAATATTTTGATTAGGTGAGTTATGATAGAAAAATTACCACAAGATAGCAATTTTAAAAATTATTTAGCTATCCTGAATCCAAGTGTTAATCCTGAACATTGTAGGGTTGGGCAGGTTGAAAAAGAAATTGTCACGGTTAGAAAGGAGGTGATGAAATATGGGAATCTTTGACAAATTATTCAAGCGTGGCAAGTCTCAAACGATGTTCACAAGCTTTGGGAATTCAGATCTGGGCATCATGTATGATGGTGATGGCTATATTCCACTAGCAAGGAATCCAGATGTGATCATGGCGGTCAATAAAATTGCTGACATGGTTTCAAACATGACAATTCAGCTTATGGAGAATACAGAATCCGGTGATGTACGAATCAAGGACGGGTTAGCCCGTAAGATTGACATCAACCCATGTGATCACATGACAAGAAAATCATGGATCTTTAAAATTGTCAGGGACTTGCTCCTGTTTGGCGATGGGAATTCTGTGCTACATGTGGAATATGATCCAATGACTGATTACATCAACAATCTCAGACCATTCCCAATGTCGGAAGTGTCGTTCATAAGCAATGATCTGACATACATGATCCATTTTAGGGATACTGATTTCAATCCAGACGAAGTGGTCCACTTCGCCATCAATCCTGATCCAGACCGGCCTTATATTGGGACCGGTTTTAGATTTGCTTTGAAAGATATCGTCCGCAATTTAAACATGGCTACACAAACCAAGAAGGGCTTCATGAATGGAAAAAACATTCCGAGCCTTATTATTAAGGTGGATTCATCAAGTGAGGAACTTGGAACAGTGGAAGGCCGTGAGAAAGTCGCTAAGAAATACTTGACAACAAGTCAGTCCGGTGAACCTTGGATTGTTCCAGAAGCTTTGCTGGAAGTGGAACAAGTGAAGCCATTAAGTTTGAATGACATCGCTTTGAATGAGTCAGTAGAAATTGATAAGAAGACAGTAGCTGGAATGTTAGGTGTTCCGGCTTTTGTTTTAGGGGTAGGAGACTTCAACAAAGAAGAATACAACAACTTTGTGAATACAACTATCATGAGCATCGCAACAACGATCACTCAGACACTTACAAGAGACCTACTGACTTCAACCACACGCTACTTCAAATTCAACCCACGCTCATTGTACTCATACGACATTACAGAGCTTTCAACTGTTGCCCAACAAATGACCAATAGTGCTGCAATGCGTAGAAACGAGTGGAGAGATTGGGTTGGTATGACTCCGGATCCTGAAATGGATGAAATTATTGTTCTTGAAAACTATCTGCCACAAGGTGAGTTAGGCAATCAGAACAAACTAAATAAGGAAGGAGGAAATGCCAGTGAAGAAACGTAATTCCTACATCGCTACTCAATTCGAGACACGAGAAGAACAAGAATCTGGTGACTTGATTCTGAGTGGTTACTTCATCCGGTTCGATGAAGAAACTGAGCTGTGGCCAGGCTATTTTGAAGTGATCAAACGTGCAGGAGTGGAAGATGCCATCAAAAATGCTGATATACGTGCATTGTTTAACCACGATCATAACCTAGTTTTAGGGCGCACAGGGAACAGCACAGTGATTCTCAGAGTTGATGACAAAGGTCTATATGGCGACATTATCATCAACAGGAATGATCCAGACGCTATGGGAGCTTATGCCCGTGTACAGCGTGGGGATATTGTTGGATGCAGTTTTGGATTTATGCCTATCAAAGTGGATACCATTGAGCGTAAAGATGGTTCTTATCTTGATACCGTGCTAGAGCTTGAAATCTTTGAGGTCAGCCCTTGCACATTCCCGGCTTATCCACAGACTGAAATTGCTGCACGTCAGAAAGACTTTGAATGTCTGAAACGTGCCAATATTGAAGCGTTAAATGAACGCAAAATGAAAATTAAGGAGAAATACAATCTATGAACAAAGCATTGATTCTGGGCGCACGTATGCGCACAAAAGCAAATAAGGTTGTTGAATTGGAAGAAGCAATTGAAGAATTGAACAACCGTTCTGCAATTGAAGCAGAAAAACTGGACCGTGCTGAGACTGAAGAAGAAGTTTCAACGGTTGAAAAGAGCCTTGAAGACCTCCAAAAAGAATTGGAAGAGAAGCAGGCAGAAAAAGCAAAACTTGAAGAAGAAATTGAAGATCTTCAGAAACAAGTTGATGAACAAAATCGGAAAGCTCCAACATTCAAAGATGTTGAGCAACGTGGAGGAAAGAAATTGGAACAACGTGACGCAATTGCTAAATTCATTCGTACTGGTCAAACTCGTGACATTGAAGGTCTTAAAACGACAGACTCCGGAAGCGCTGTTTTGATCCCAACTGAAGTCTTAAAACCTCACTTCCTTGAAAAAACACGCAATCCACTCTTGGATCTTGTCCAACGTGTTCAAGTAAATAGTGGCTCTGGTAAATATCCAGTTATCAAGAAGACAGATAGCAAAATGGCTTCAACTGATGAATTGAAAGCTAATCCTGAACTTGGAAAACCAAGCATCAGCGAAATTGATTACTCAATCAAGACTTACCGTGGGTACATTCCTGTATCTCAAGAAATGATTGATGATGCAGACTATGACATCATGTCAATCGTAGAAGATGAAGTATTCAATCAAGGTGAAAACACTGAATTGTCATTGGTCGCTACCATCCTCAAATCAGCAACTCAAGCAGATGCTACTGGATTCGATGGCATCAAAGACATCTACAACAAGAAACTCAAATCAATCTACAAAGCAAGTATCGTTGTTACTCAATCAATGTTTGCAGCACTTGACAAAGTGAAAGACAAAAATGGTCGCTACATGCTTCAAACAGATGTCGCATCACCTACAGGCTACTCATTTGGTGGCAAAACAATCTACCCGGTAGATGATACAGTCTTTGGATCTGAAGGAGACATGAAGTTCTTCATTGGTGATGTTTCTGAATTTGTAAAACTCTTTGACCGTTCTCAAGTATCTGTTAAATGGGTCAACAACGACATCTATGGCCAATTGCTTGGACTCTTCATCCGTTTGGATGTTAAGAAAGTAGATGCTGCTGCTGGATTCTTTGGCACATACACTGATGTTGTAGCGTAAGGAGGAATCACATGCCCTATACAGTAATCCGTCCATTCAAGGACATGCGTGATGAAGAACAACATGAATATAAAATTGATGATGTGTTTCCACGCAAAGGCTATGAACCTGATCAAGAGTTCGTTAAAGGACTCTTGACAGGCTTTAATTCAGCAGGTTCAATCTTCATCACTGATGAAGTGGTAAAGAAAGCTACTAAGAAAGCAGAAGATGCTGCTGAAGAGGTGGAATCAACTACTGAGGAAGTAGAAGAAAACTCTGAAGAGGTGGAATCAACTACTGAGGAAGTAGAAGAAGCCACTGAAGAGAAACCAAAGCGCAAGAAAGCAACTAAGAAAGAGGAAGAATAGCATGGACACTGGTCAGTTAGTGGAATTACTTAAAATCAAATTAGGAATTGCTTCAAATTCGCGAGATAAAACACTAGAGAAGATTGTCTCAAGCGTCATTAGCGAGTTAACAAATAATCTGGGTGTTGAATTGGTTCCAGATCGTGCTGACCATGAAATGTTCATTGTTGACTTTGCTGCTTATCGCTATGAAGGTGGTGTTGATCTACCACGTCACCTTCAATGGCGCTTGCATAATCTGCAAATCTCTTCCAAGAAAGAGGTGCGAGATGTGGAATGATGAAATCACATTGATAGGTTTTAAAATCACAGGCAAGGACAAGCTCAAGCAAGATCTGACTGAGAAAGTAAAGACTACAATTTTCTGTAAGAAGAAATCTATCACACGGTCCGAATTTTACCAAGCCAATCAGGCTGGCATCAGGCCCAACCTAATTGTTGATATTCATAGCTTTGAATATGACAATCAGGAATTTGCTGAATTTGGCGGCAAGGAGTACCGGATTTTGAAGACATATCCAATCAACCTCAACATCCTTGAATTGACTCTAGTGGAGAAAATGACATGAGCCAAGATCTAGCCAGTCAAATTGCTAAAGCATTAGCAGAGTATTCCACAGAGGTTGAAGAAGAAGTAGACAAGATAGCAGAAGAAACAGCAGAAGAGGCCGTCCAAGAATTGAAAGCGACAAGTCCCAAGCGATTCGGGAAGTATGCTAAAACGTGGAAGAAAAAGAAAATGGGGAAAGGTAATTTTGTAGTGCATAACACAAATTACCGTCTCCCTCATTTGCTTGAATTCGGACATATCAAAAGGAACGGGGGACGGGTTTCCGGCATCGTACACATCAAGCCGGCAGAAGATCATGCTATCGAGAATTTTGAAAAGAAATTGAAGGAGCTTGGAAGATGAAGCTGTCAGAGTTTGCAGAAATTTTGGAGAAGGCTGGCTTGCCAGTTACTTACAAGGCATTCAGGGAAGGAAATGTCCCCTCACTGCCTTACCTTGTCTATTTTGAAAGCTTGCCATCTATCACAGGGGCAGACAATCAAGCATCATACAAGATCCGTGCTGTCACTGTAGAATTAGCATTTGAACGAAAAGATGAGGAACTAGAAGAACGATTGGAAGAGCTGTGGGATGACCACAAGCTCTTTTATGATGTTCAGGAAGAAAATTTTATTGAATCAGAAAGACTATTCGTAAAGTCTTACGAAGTCTATCTATATTGAGGAGGAAAGAAATGACTGAAAACAAAGTTACCTTTGGACTTGAAAATGTCCATGTAGCACCAATCCAATCCATCAGCGAAGCAGGAGTGATCACTTATGGTCAAGTATTCCGTTTCCCTGGAGCGATGGAATTGACGCTGGATCCTAAAGGGGATTCAGGATCAGTGAAAGCTGATAACATTGATTATTACTTCGTTAACTCAAATGAGGGATATGAAGGTAAACTCAAAGTTCCAAACATCATTGAAGCCTTTGCCACAAAAATCTTGGGCGACATCAAAGACTCTACAACAGGGGTCATCACAGAAAAGGCAGATGCGAAGACAACCAACTTTGCCATCATGTTTGAATTCTCTGGTGATGCTAACAAGACACGTCACGTCATGTATTACTGTTCAGCAAGTCGCCCATCAAGCGGATCTGCTACTAAGAACGGAACTAACGTGAATGAACGTGAATTGAGCTTCAATGCCAGTCCTCGCCCTGGTGATCAGGTCGTGAAACGTTCCATCACATCAGCTGATGATCAAGAAGTTTATAAGAAATGGTTTGAGAAGGTCTATGAACCTACTCAAGTGTAATTAAGGAGGCCTTAAATGCGTAAGAGTGTGATCATTAGTGAAAAGGAGTATGAGCTTGTAACCAATGCTTACACTCCTATCGCTTACAAGAGTGAATTTGGGAAAGATTTCTTCCAAGATCTATTTGGAATGATCTCAAACCAGAATATCATGCAAATGGCTGAGAATGGCAACAATGAAGTTGACATCAACATGTTGGCCAACTTTGACATGACCTTCTTCAATCGCTTGTTTTGGGTTTTCACAAAATCAGGAAATCCACACATCAAGCCTTATGAACAATTCTTCATGGAGATGGAGGAATTTCCTTTGCAGGACATCGCTCCAATTCTAATGGAAATGATCAATGACACAATGACATCAAAAAAAAAACCCAGATGAGTCAGAATCAGCCAGTGATGAAATCTTTACAGTAGAATCATACCTTTCTTGTTGTAAAGAAACTGGTCTTACAATTGATGATCTAAAGCACATTTCAATTGGTATGGCTCTGGATTATCAAACAGATTATGTGAATTTGCGTACTGAAAACAAATCAGAAACACGCAAGGCCACACAGTCAGATTTTGACTCATTTTAGTCTGAAACAGAGTGCTGAGAGGAAGAATCTGAGGTCAAGTTCATCGAATGGATGGACGATTGATCACAAGAATCCTTTAGGCGCTCTTTATATTTTTATGTGAAAGGAGGAAATATGGCCGGTAATATTAAAGGGATAAAAATCGAAATCGGCGGTGACACACAGCCCCTTCAAAATGCCCTGAAGAAAGTAAATTCTGCTTCTGTTGAAGCAGCAAAAGAATTGAAGAGTATTGACAAGGCTCTGAAATTTGACACAGGGAATGTGACTCTATTGGCTCAAAAGCAAGAAGTCCTCCAAAAGCAAGTCTCAACAACCAAGGAGAAATTGGAAACATTGAGACAGGCACAAGCACAAGTTGAAGCTCAATTCAAGAGCGGGGACATTGGTGCTGATCAGTACCGTGCATTTCAACGGGAAGTAGTCCAGACAGAGAACATCTTGAAGGGCTATGAGAACAAGCTCGAGAATGTCAACAAAGCATTGGACGGAAATGGGAATGCTACCAAGTCCAACCGTGAACAACTGAAAGAGCTTCAAAACGAGCAACAGCGCCTTGCAAGTGAAGGTGACAAAGTTGTAAGTTCATTCAAATTGCAAGAAAGCCAGATGGGTTCAAATGCTAGTGAAGCAGATAAGCTGGCACTTGCTGAACAAAAGATTGGGAAGCAAAGTGAGATTGTCGCTCAACAAGTCGAAAACCTTGAGAAACAACTTGCTATTGCCAAACAAGAGTATGGCGAGAACTCAACAGAAGTCAATAAGCTAGAGACACAACTAAATGAGTCCAAGGCTGCCTTCAACGGGCTTGCCAATGAAATGGAAAATCTTGGTGAGTCAGGAAAGAAAGCCAGTAGTGGTCTTGAAGAGACAAACAAGCTTCTGAAAGCTGAGTTACTGAATCAGTTTTCTGAGAAGCTATCTGAAATCAGTCAGAAGTTGGTTGATTTTGGAAAGAGCGCTCTAGATGCGTTCCGGGAAATTGATGAGGGAATGGACACCATTGTCACCAAGACCGGCGCTGGTGGGAAAGCTCTTGAAGAGATGCAAGGCATTGCTAATGGCATCGCCACTGAGGTCCCTACTGACTTCAGTACCATCGGTAATGCGGTTGGTGAGGTCAATACTCAATTTAAATTGACAGGTGACGCTCTCAAAGTGACCTCAGAAGACATGATCAAATTCTCTGAGATCAACGGGACAGATGTCACGAACGCAACAATTCAGTCCAAACAAGCAATGGAAGCTTATGGCTTATCTATTGATGACTTAACAGAGATTTTGGATAATGTGACCTATGTCGCTCAAGATACAGGGGTTTCTGTTGATGACTTGATGAAAAAGGCCACAGATGGAGCGCCTCAGATCAAGATGCTTGGTCTTGAGTTCGGTGAGGCAGTCACATTGATTGGTCAATTCGAACAAAACGGGGTTGATTCATCCGCAGCACTCTCTGGACTGACAAAGGCTGCTGGTGTCTATACCAAACAAGGCAAGAGCATGAAGCAAGGCTTGAAAGAAACCATTGAAGCCATCAAGAACAGCAAGTCAGAGACAGAAGCAATGGGAATTGCTATGGAGATCTTTGGCGCTAAGAAAGCCCCACAGATGATTGATGCAATCAAACGTGGGAAATTCAACATGGAAGAGCTAGGCTACACTTCACAAGTGTCAGCCGGGCTGGTTTCACAAACTTACGAAAACACTCTGGACCCTATTGACAAATTTACCACAGCTCAGAATGGGTTGAAAATTGTACTAGGGGAAGTAGGAGGAGCAATAGCAGAAACATTTGCTCCAGTGCTTGATGTGCTTGTAGGTCTTTTTAAAAATGTCGCAGAATGGGTCAATAAACTACCTGGGCCAATTAAAGAGCTTGTAGTTGTATTTGGAAGTGTTGTGACAGTAGCTGGGTTACTATCCCCAATATTCCTCGCATTACAAGCAGCAGCAATGGCAGCTGAAACAACTATAGGTGGACTGATAGCCGCTGCATTACCAATAATTGGAACAGTTGTAGCAGTAGCCGCTGCAATTGCTGGAATTATAGTAGTTATTAAGTATTTATGGGAAACCAATGAGGGATTCAGGACCGCTGTTGAAGCAGTCTGGAATGCTATCATGTCAGTCATCAACACTGTTGTTAAGGCTATCTCTGATTTTGTAATGCAAATCTGGGGGACACTGACAACATGGTGGAACGACAACCAACAATTGATCAGGCAGACAGCAGAAACAGTCTGGAATGCTATTTCAGCAACTATCACCACAATCATGAATGTCCTTGGGCCATTCCTTGAGACTGCATGGAATACTATTTCAACCGTGATTTCTACAGTATGGGACACTATCAAAACCGTAGTTGAAACAGCTATCAACGTAGTTTTAGGTATCATCAAGACTGTGATGCAGATTATCAATGGTGACTGGTCTGGCGCTTGGGAATCCATCAAAGGTATTGCTGAAAGTATCTGGAATGGTATCAAGAGCATTGCTGAATCTGTATTCAATGCTATAGCTCAGATCTTGTCTAATATCTGGAATACTATTTCCAGCACGGCATCAAGTATCTGGAATGGTATCAGCTCAACCCTATCTGGAATCTGGAATGGAATTTCAAGCACGGTCTCAAGTGTATTCAATGGAATTTCAAGCACGATTTCAGGAATCTGGAACGGTATCAGCTCAACCGCATCAGGGATCTGGAACGGTATCAAAGACACCATTGGCGGTGCTATTAACGGGGCCAAAGACCTTGTAGGAAAAGCTATTGATGGAATTAAAGGCTTTTTCAATTTCCAATTCAAGTGGCCACATATCCCATTACCTCACTTCAAGGCCAGTGGATCGCTGAACCCAATGGACTGGCTGAAAGGTAAAGGGATTCCAAGTATCGGGATTGAATGGTATGCCAAAGGTGGGATCTTAACCAAGCCCACAGCGTTTGGCATGAATGGAAATAGCTTGATGGTTGGTGGGGAAGCTGGAAAAGAAGCTGTCCTGCCACTGAATGAACGGAACTTGAGCGCTATTGGCCGGGGCATCGCCCAAACAATGGACCCACAAGGAACCGTGATCAACATTAACATCTCTGACAACATCATCAGAGAAGAAGCAGATATTGAAAAGATCGCTAATAAGGTATCTCAGAAGATAGCTGCTGAATTGAGGAGACAAAAAGAATTGAGAGGAGCGCCTGCATGGTAAAGTACAATGAATTGATTATTGATGGAGTTGGAACTTCATCATTTCCATTTGATGTGATTGTGCTTGAAGGTCCTACAATTCAAGTCGGTCTCTCAAAGGATAAGCTACTAAGCCATGATGGAGTTAGTGGATATATTGTTCAATCAAATCCTCATAGAGAAGCGATTGAAAAGAAATACACTCTTCAACTCATCAACCCAACAGAACTGCAAGTCCTTGAATTTGTCCAATTCCTTTCTAAAAGAAACTTCTGGCTTGAGAATCAACAGAACAAGCTCACAAGATGGTTCTGTTATCAGACAAAGGTGTCTGACACTCAGAGAGATAAAACTAAAATGTATTCTGTGGAAGTGACATTTGTTTGTCACCCCACAAAATACATGAAGAACAATGATGTTCAAACTCTCACTTCAAATGGTGTTCTCAGACTACAAGGCAGTTCATTGGCTTTTCCTAAAATCACAATTAGAGGAAACAGTTCATCTGAGACTAGCTTCACGATTGGAAAGCAAACCATCAAGCTTGAACAGCTCTCTGAGAGCGCTGTGATGGTAAATGATCCACAGAATCCAAGCTTTTTGGACAAGAGAGGGAATCTGGTGAAGTGGTCAGGAGACTTTATCACAATTGACGCTAACCAATCTCAGAAGACTGTTGGTGTGGTTTTGGGGCCAGGTATTCAATCACTTATTTTTGAAACCAATTGGGGGTGGTTATAATTCTATATCTATTAGACAGAAATGTTCAAACAGTAAAATGGAATGGCCAGCCACTCCATGAAGCGACAAAAGCAGAAGTTGAAGAAGTAACCAATGTAAGCTACACGCTCAAAGTTGACTACCCAATCACAGACACTGAAATTTATAAGAAATTTCAGGAAGATATGCTCATCATCGCTCCAACTCCTATCACTGGCCGGCAACTGTTTCGGATTAAGGAGATCAGCGAGCAAGATGACACAGTGAACCTGACTTGCCAGCACATCACAGAAGACATCTTCAAGCGCTCTGTTCGTCCTATCAAGGTTTCAAATTCAACTTGTCAGATCGCCTTGAATGCTATGATCTCAGCGGTCAAGACACCACTTGGGAAATTCTCTTTCACAAGTAACATCATGGACAATAGAACTTTCAACACTACAGAAGATGAAACGCTCTATAAGATCCTGATGGATGGAAAGCATTCCATTGTTGGTGCTTGGGAAGGTGAGATGATCCGTGACAACTTCCTGATTGACATTCCGAAAAGCCGGGGGATTGATCGTGGAGTGGTTATCACAACACATCAAAACTTGAAGCAATATGAACGGAACAAGAGCAGCTCCAGCATCATCACAAGGCTACATCTTAAATCAACATTCAAACCAGAGGGAGCAGAAGAAGACACGGTTCTGAAAGTCACTGTGGACAGCCCCCTCATTGGCAATTATCCTTATATCAATGAAGCTGAGTATGAGAACAATGATCTTACTACAGAGGAAGAATTGAGAAAATGGGGTGAAGCCAAATTCAAGAATGGTGACATTGACAAGTCCACTGATCAGATCAAGGTGGAAGCTTATGAGCTAGATGGTCAAACTGTTCATCTTGGTGACACAGTGACCATCATGAGCTTGAAGCATGATGTCATGCTGAAGAAGAAAGCTGTAGGCTATGTTTATGATGCCCTTTCAGAAGAGTATATTTCTCTTACATTTGATGACAAGGCTGGTCACGGTGGAGGCATGTCAGGCTCTAATGGAATTTCTGATGTAGCATCTGAAATTCTTGATACAGTTCAAAAGACTCAAGAGGATGATGAATACTACAAGAAATTGAAAGTATTGGTTGACAATGCCAACAGAGCTTTTGAAGACAAGGCAGGAGCCTTGAAAAAGGAAATCACGGACGGAATCGAGCAAGCCAAAGCGCAAGCTGAAGTAATCAAGCAAGAAATTTCTGGCTCCATTGATCAAAAGATATCAGAAGCCAACACGGCCAATAAGAGTGAGATCAAGGAAGAATTTAACGCTAAATACGGTGATATCACTGTAGAAATGGACCAAATCAAGTCTACTGCTGAATTGTTAAAATCAAACGACAAAGAGATCAAAGGGATCATTGAAAATCTTAACGTTGATTTCTCGACTCAATTATTTAACATTCAAGGAGAACAAGCCCGATACAAGACCGAGACGGACAAATCCATTGCCGACTTGATAAAAGTCTCTGACAGCAAAGCAGATCGTGCATATGTTGAACAAACTGCAAAAGGGCTGAAAGAACAGTTCTCGAGCTTTACTTTTAGCGGTGGACCAAACCTGATTAGAAACAGCGGGTATAAGGACGGGCTGAAATATTTCTTTGGAACAGCCAATAGATTCAGATTAGGCACTCACCCATTTTATTACAATGGAAGTAAGCCAATCGCTGTTATCTTCAACGATTCAACCAACGAAGTCTTATACCAAACAAATCGCTTTGATTTGGAGCGTAATACAGATTATGTCCTTAATTTTAGAGGATTTAACAATTCATCTCTAACATCTTGCGAAGTATTTGTGCTAGGCAGAAAGAAAGACGAAACTCAAAATTATACGGTAATTAAGCATCTATTAAAGCCTACCAAATTATCAGGTCAAGGAGTTGAAGATGTTTCACTCACTTTTAATTCAGGGGAAATTGATAATGCTTACGTGCGTTTTGATAATAACGGATCAAGTGGTGGACAAGCAGATCTATACATCGCTGAAATCGACTTATACAAGGGGACGAATAAGCGCCCATGGCAACCTGCTCCAGAAGATCAAGAATATATCGTAACACAAGCACAAGCCAGCTTTGAACGTACCGCCCAAGGACTGACACAAAAGGTCACAGCGTTGGAAGCAAGCGCCGATGGACTAGCCTCTAAAATCGCAGAATATAAGCAGACGGCAGATGGACAATTTGCCACAATCACCAGCCAATTGGGCGATATGCTTAAAAAAACGGATATCAATATCACAGATGGCCGAATCTCATTTGGCACTGGCAAAAGTATCGATGGACGAACTATCAGCTCATTGTTAGTACAGGAGCCGGAATCAATTGCCTTGATCGCAAAATTAATCAAGGTAAACGGAGATATGGTAGTTGATGGATCTATTTTGGGCCGTCACATCGCAAGTGAGAGTGTGGAAACTGGACACATGAAGGCAGGATCAGTCACTACCCCGATTTTGGCTTCGAACTCAGTAACAGCCGATAAAGTGTTGGTAGATTCTGCAATGATTGACAAGCTAGTATCTAATCAGGCATTTATCAGAGAGTTAGCTTCACAGAGAGCGTTCATCACTCAACTGACATCTGTGGGAATTTCTGCAAATGATATCCGTGGAGGAAGACTGACAGCAAATTCTGGTGTATCTAGTTTTGATCTAGACAACGGAAGATTGTCATTCTACGATAATTTCACGGGAGTTTTCCGGGATCAAGCAAATGCTTCTAGTCAAGGACTTTTCTTCCGGAATGATGATGTGGCGATAAATGGAAGACGCTACATCAATTCAAAAGCCATTATTGGTGCTGACCGGCGGGACAATGACATCAGAAGTCACTGGGATCAAGGTGGATTCAATGGAATGATTGTCGATACCATCAAGGGAGTTGGTACAGGAGATCATGACAACGCAGATAAGGTCACATTTGTAGGCGATAGATTTAACTTCACTCACTCTTATAATTATGACCAAGCCACTGGAAGCAATCCTTATGGTTGGAGAATAACCACTTGGGGAGGAACAACAATTGCTCCATACGGAACAAACGGAAGGAACACCAATATACAAGCTGGTGACTTCCTACTTATTAATAACGGTAACAATGGTGTGTGGCTCAGACAAGCTTTGAGAACTCTCAGAACAGCGCTTCAGCACTTTGTCAACGCTGGCTTTGCAACCGATGACTTCACCCCTCAAAATGGGAAGCCTATGAGAACAGCTCTTCATAGTTCCATTAGAAACGCAGTAGCTAATTCATTAAGAGATTTTGATAAATTCGGAATCTAGAAAGGTAACAAAATGAAAGAAAACACTTATGTATCAATCATCACAGATCTAGCCAATCAATTGGCTAGTAAATCAATCAATGAAGCTGAGTTCAAAGCACGATTGACCGAATCACAACAGGAGAAACAACAGCTCCTCAAAGAACTAGAAATCTATCGTTCTGTCCTTGAATCTGACAAAGATTTGAGAGATTTATTTGAAGAAGTAAAAAATAAGAATGAGGTAATGCCTAATGAATTATAAAATTCAATTCAAAGCCTATGATCCAGTAGCAAATGCCACAAAGATCTCCATCAAGCAAGATTATCCATACCGGGTATTTGAAGAATCGCTTCCAAATAATCGAATGGGAGATGAAGAAACAACTCTTGTAGATGCCGTCTTGAATCTTGTCCGAATGGAATTAGATCCGTCTGGCGCTATCGTAGCGCTTAAGAAAGAGCTTGACAAGTCTGTTGATGCCAATAAGGATGCCATTCAGAAAATTCAAGAACTCACTCAGGAAAACGAAAAGAAAGATGTCCTAATTCAAAATAACAAAGCACTTGCTGATTGGTCTGTCCTTGTAGCTGTGACAAATCAAGACAATCCTCTTGATCCAACACTCTACAAACGGGCGCTTGAGCTTGTGGAAGCTGCTCAAGTAGGTAAAACCTACAAACAACATGACATCTTCACCTTGATTGATCCAGACCACACTGAAAAATTCAGTGAAGGGAAACGTGTTCTTGTTCAAGTCAACTATGATTTCACCTACAATGGCGAATCCATCAAAGACTTGAAAGGCCCACTTCTCCAAAATGGCAAGCTTGCAATTTACAATTGGGAAGTTCCTAAAGATGAGAAGCAAAACAAGCCATCAGGAGACCTTGAAACTCAACCAGTAGCACAGCCTGAATCTTAATTGAATGGAGTGTGATTAATGGATCAAAAACCAGATGGAATCTTTGGGGTCTTTGAGGTAGTCCGTGACTTTTACAACCACGGAATTGACGAGCACATCATTGTATTTCTCTTGATTATAATTGTTGCAGCGGACATCATCCTTGGTGTGTCCAGGGCGTGGGCCTATCATGATTTTTCGAGCCGAAAATGGCGCAAAGGATTGGTCAGCCACACAGCAATGATCCTCTTTGTTGCTATCGGCTATCCGTTTGCGCTCTATATGAATCTAGCACCAATAGTAGATGCGTTTATCATTTCGATGATGGCAGCATACGGATCTAGTATCCTAGCCAGTCTGTCTGCTCTTGGGGTTAACATTCCAGTACTGGATAAATATGTTAAGCGCAATATTGACCACGAGAAATTCCAATTGAAGGAGGATATGAAAAATGCAAAACAACATCATGACAAGCATTAGGCAAGTTGACGGTGGAAGTGTTATCAAGTCTGGCGACACTTCTTCTGTTTTTAAATTTGAGATCCTTGACGATGATTTCGTCAAGAAGGACCTCACAGGCACAGGTAAGCTGGCCATTTTTAATTCTAAAAATGTGGTCTTGTACCAAGATGTAACGGTCGAGAACGGTAGCTTTAGTTTTAAGTTTGACAAGGTTGTAGCGCCTGGTTATTACAAGCTGGAAATTAAACTAGACGGATACGTGTTCCCAACGGGTGATTTTGAAATCCGTGTGCGCCCATCATTTAACCCAGCGAACAGCGTGCCAGAATCAGCCGAAGACCCAAAATGAAAGCGTTGGCCGATGAAGTTAGGAAGCACTTGGACAACGTTAATATAGACGAGCTTCCAGACCTAGTAACAATCTATAACTTAGCTAAAATTTGAAAGGAAATAAAAATATGGCAGAAAATAAACTTGAAGCAGTAGTCGTTGCTATCGGAACCGATATCAAAAACTTGCGCAAGGCAATCAACGATAAGGAAGTAAACGCAGGAATCACGGAACAACAGCTCAATGAAGCGATCCAACGTGTCAAGTCCGATATTCTTGGCGATGGTGTGCCAGAAAATCTCGACACACTCAAAGAAATCGCTGAGCAGATTGCTGCTCTTAACGGTGACACAAGTGGTGCTATCGTGGCTAAGCTGACAGAACTTGGCCAAAAGATTGATGCTGTATCTGACGTCGATTATCTAGCAGCATACAACCAAGCCAAAGGAGAGTAATGTATGAATCTAGTCGAAGCATTTAAGCAGATTGGTCGAGATATCAAGGCTCTTGTAACACGAACTGAAAAAAGTGAAAAAACGCTAGAAGAATTACAACCAACGGTTGAGGCTCTAGCAGCTAACTTTGATCAGGTATTTCAAGAAGTAGTAAGTCGCGTCGAATTTGACGAATTGAAGAAAGAAATTGCAGTATTGAAAGGAAAAAATCATGAATAAAATTAACTGGTCTGTACGTTTGAAAAATAAAAACTTTTGGTTGGCAGTAGTGCCAGCTCTTGCATTGCTCTTCCAAGCATTTGCAAATATCTTCGGAATTAAATTGGAATTTGGCGAAACCATTGATAAGATCCTGGTATTTATCAATGTACTCTTTGCCTTCCTCGTCTTGATCGGAATCGTCAACGACCCTACTACGGTAGGATTGGGCGACTCAACTCGTGCGCTCGGATATGAAGAACCTCACGAAGATTAGTATATTTTTGCTGGCTACTGTTTATTTTTGGGCAGTAGCCTTTGATTTTAGAAAGGAGCAGTAATGGCTACTTTAAATGATATTTTAGGATATGCAGAAGGGTTGGCAGATGCTGGAACAGGCGTATCTATGAGCAAGTGGGGTATGCAGTGTGCTGCACTACCTAATGCGATCTCTACTTACTTTTTCGGCAAAACTCTTTGGGGCAATGCGATTGATCTGCTTAATTCTGCCCGTGACCTTGGCTACGAAGTCGAATATAATCAAGAGGGCAACGTTAACAGTCGTCCTCGGGCTGGTGCTGTATTCGTCCAAGAGACGATCTATCTATATGGCCACCCATACGGACATACAGGCCTAGTGATCGAAGATTCAGACGGATATACTATGCGCACCATTGAGCAAAACATTGATGGAAATGCAGACAGCCTTTATGTCGGTGGCCCAGCACGGTATAACACCCGTGATTTCACGGGCATTGTAGGCTGGTTCTACTTCCCTGTAGATGACCAACCAGCGCAAGTGAGTGCTATCGAGCCGTCAGAACCCCTCACAATCGATTCTAGCGAGTTTAACGCAGAAGCGGGTACATTTACCGTTGAAGTGTCTGCTCTCAATGTACGAGCCTCTGCAGGTTTATCTGGCGAGATCGTAGCAGTGTACACAGCAGGCCAAGCAATCAACTATGATGGCTGGATTGATAACGATGGGTATATCTGGATCACATACATCGCAGGGTCTGGAAATCGTCGCTATGTAGCAGTCGGACAATCTCAAAATGGCAAGCGTATCAATAGCTTTGGATCTTTTAAATAAGAAACAGAACCCTCCGAAAGGAGGGCTTTTTATTTTGTCTAAAACTAGTTCCAGAATAAAAAATCTTCAATTTTTTGATAAAAAGTGTTGACAGTCACGGCATACCGTGATATAATATAATCAGAAAGGAGGAAGATATGAAAATATCAGAGATTGCTGAATTAATGGTAGCAACTGGAACCTTATTAACAGGGATCGCAAGTGTTATCATGGCAATAAAAAAAGAGCCAAAAGAACGCAAGCCGAGCAAAGCAAAGCGGTTCAAGTAAGGCTCTGGTAGGTTGGGGCGAAAGCCCCTTACACCTACCATGATTATATCATATCGGGCAATAAAATGAAATATTTACCAATTTTCACAATCGTATTTTTTATATTTCTGCTGATTTTAAAAGACAGACGGAAATAAGAGGATGGTTAAATGAGAGAACAAATAGAAAAGTTATTAAACAGCGAGATAAGCACAAGCGCAATTGCTAAAGGCGCAGGCGTTCCTTGGTCTACAGTAGCAGACCTTAGAAAAGGGAAAACCAGTATGGATAAAATGGCCTTACTTACAGCCGAAAAATTAAATGATTTTGCGGAAAAATTAGAAATAA